>OGVQ01000073.1_pt1 | contig 26067 bp, 23 predicted proteins | sample 1575801 | NCBI WGS metagenome assembly OGVQ01 (sample SAMN07581550, study PRJEB24739) | freshwater metagenome | place: Singapore | collected 2015-04 | reverse complement strand
TGAAATTGTAATTGTCTGAATCAGGATGTCCAGGATTTTAGGATGTGCAGGATTGTTATTTGTAAGTTGTTGGTGGGATGCTGAAATTGTAATTGTCTGAATCAGGATGTCCAGGATTTTAGGATGTGCAGGATTGTTATTGGTGAATTGTCTGTGAATATTGAAAAATGATAATTACAATCACAGTATATTATCTATCATCCAAAAATTGCCATTTTTCCTAAACAATAAAAAAATTACATCCTGTACATCCTCTAATCCTGGATGTCCTGATTCAGACAAAAAAATCCTCAAAATCCCCACATCAAATAAACAACATCCTGTAAATCCCGTAATCCTGGACATCCTGATATGGCTAACGCCACGCTACGCTATCAGACAAAAAAAACCTCAAAATCCCCACATCAAATAAACAACCACATCCTGAAAATCCCGTCATCCTGGACATCCTGATTCAGACAAAAAAAATCCTGAAAATCCCGTCATCCTGGATATCCTGATATGGCTAACGCCACGCTACGCTATCAGACAAAAAAAACCTCAAAATCCTCACATCAAATAAACAACAACATCCTGTAAATCCTATAATCCTGGACATCCTGATTCAGACAAATTAACCCTGATATCTAGAATTAAAAACCTTCTTGTATTCCAACTTCAACCCACCAAAATTAATCAATAATCCCACAGGAAAATTATAAGCAACCAAATAATTTTTGGCTTGCGCTAAATGGACATCTTCTAAATTAATTATCGCTTTCAACTCCACCACAACCTGGTTTTCAACTATAAAATCTGCTCTTCTTATTCCTACTTCAATTCCTTCATAATAAATTACTTGTTCTACCTCCCTTCCAAAATCTAAACCTGATTTTTGCAATTCAATTTCCATACATCTTTGATAAATCACCTCCTGAAAACCATTTCCCAAAGTTCGGTGTATTTTCATTGCACAGCCATTTATTATATATGTGATTTCGTCTAATTTTAGATTTTGGGTATTAGCTGTGTTCATGGATGTACAGGATTGTGATTGATAGATTATTCATGGGATGCTGAAATTTTAATTGTCAGAATCAGGATGCCCAGGATTTTAGGATGTGCAGGATTGTTATTTGTAAGTTGTTGGTGGGATGCTGAAATTTTAATTGTCAGAATCAGGATGCCCAGGATTTTAGGATGTACAGGATTGTAATTGATAAATTGTCTGTAAATATTTGAAGATTATAAAATACAGTTACAGTCATAGTCAAGAAGTAACAGTAGATAATTTAATAATTTAACAGATAATTTATCTTATCAATTATCCCAAAGTCTCTATTTCTCATAGACAATAAAACAACAACATCCTGTAAATCCCGTAATTCTGGTTATCCTGATTCAGATAAAAAACATCTTAATCAAAAATAGAAATTACTTTAATACCAACTACTTTGTGTATAGGTTTTGTTTTCTTCTCAGTAGTAATTAACTCCTCAGCACTAACAGAAAAAGCAGCAGCTACATGAAGTGCATCCATAGCAGCCAATCCATACTGAGAAGCAATTTTATAAGATTCTTGTACAATATACGTTAAATCATTTGCCCAGTAAATAACATCATTAAAAAACTCTTCATAAAATTGATATTCTTCCGTTTGCTGATGATAAACTGCTTTAGGACTTACCTCCAATCTGACAAACTCACTAGCAGCAAATACCCGTTGTGAGTCTGATAGTATTTCTAATGCTTTTTCTGCAATTAAACCATTACCATTGGTTGCACTTAATAACACCCCTGAATCTATATAAGTGATAATCATTCTTCTGTCCCTTGGATTCCACCCCTACGAATAGCTAATTCTTGTTCTATTTCATCTGCATTTAACAATGGTTTACCAGATGCAACAATTTTAGAGCGAATTTCCCGTAAACGTTCCCCTAAAGGCGGTTTTTGGACTGTGGTTTTTAAGTGCAAAAAATCTACAAAATTTAAAACTTCTTCTTGTTTATCCTGGGGTAAGGATCGCCACTTGGTTAATAATTCTTGTTCAGAAATCATTGATTTTTACCTAACTAATGTAGCATTATAGCAAATCTTAAATCTAATTACGACACAACACTATAAATTATATTACAAATTTTTGCTTTACCTAAATATGATGTTAAATTTGTTATGTTTCAATGTGCTATACCCAACCTATAGTTCGTATGGTTCGTCGGTAATTTGTAAGTTATTGGTGGGATGCTGAAATTTTCATTGTCTGAATCAGGATGTCCAGGATTTTAGGATTTTCAGGATGGTAATTGATGAATTGTCTGTGAATATTTGAATATTATAAAATACAGTTACACCAATAGTCAACAAATAAAAACAAATAATTTAACGGATAATTTATTATTTAACATCCTGTAAATCCCGTAATCCTGGATATCCTAATTCAGACTTAATATATATAAACTATTACTATAGTTTAATCCTGACGCTATTTGTTATCAAATCATCATTATTTGAGCTTTTCATCATAAATTAAATCTTTTTTATTCGTAATTAAAATATCTTTTTTTCCCCCTAAATCATAGTAATAATTAACTAAGAGGAGCAACATGGCAATTTCAAATTATTGTATGGGCAAATTTTGACAATTGGGTTGGTTAAACAATATTGCTATTATTCATGGGGGATTAAATACTTATGTCATCTAATATTGAACAAAAATTACTACCGCAAACAGCAATCAATTATACGGCTATTAATCAAACTAATCCTTTACAAACTCCCATTGATAGTAGTATCAGTTGGGGAAATCATAGTGTTTCCAACTCATCTGAGGCTACAACTAGCAGTTATAATTCCAAGGATGGTTATGGCTTAATTAATACCGGATTAGCAGTTAGTAACGCTGCTGGGACTACTCCTTTTACAAATGCTCCGAAATTGGGTGGTAATAACTGGGGTGCAGATTTAATTAATGCTCCCACAGCATGGAATAATGGCTATACAGGCAAAGGTACAATAGTTGCCGTTTTAGACACTGGCGTAGACTACAATCATCAAGATTTAAAAAATAATATTTGGACTAATAGTAAAGAAATTGCTGGTAATGGCATAGATGATGATGGTAACAGTTATATTGATGATGTTCAAGGCTGGAATTTTAATGATAGTAATAACAATGTTTTAGATAACAATGGTCATGGTACTCATGTTTCTGGAACTATAGCCGCAGAAAATAATGGTATTGGGGTAACTGGTATTGCCTATGATGCCAAAATTATGGCTGTGAAAGTTTTAGATGCCCAGGGTTCGGGATCTTATGCCAGTATTGCTAAAGGCATTTATTATGCAGTAGATAATGGGGCAAAAATTATTAATATGAGTCTGGGCGGAAGTTCTAGTAATGATACATTCAAATCAGCTATTGACTATGCCAGCAAGAAAGGGGTAATTGTGGTGATGGCAGCCGGAAATGAAGGTGATTCCTTGCCATCCTATCCCGCCCGCTATGCCTATAATTCCGGTATTGCGGTAGGTGCTGTAGATAAAAATAATAGTTTTGCTAACTTTTCTAACCGTTCTGGTAGTAAAGAAATTACCTATGTGACAGCACCAGGAGTTGATGTTTATTCGACAGTTCCCAATAATCAATATGCGAATTATACAGGAACTTCTATGGCTACTCCCCATGTGGCTGGGGCGATCGCTCTCATGCTCAGTGCTAATCCTAACCTAACTGAAACCCAAATCCGCTCAATTCTCACCACTACATCGGCAAATAATACGAATAACCCCCAACCAACCACCCCTACACCATCTCCATCTCCAGGGTTAGAAATGCCATCTTTCTTCCCACCACTAGATTCTTTTTTCCCCCTAGAATTACTGAATATTGTTTCACAATTACCTTTCCCCATACAATCTCAAGCTCAAAACCCAAATTCTGTTCCTCTTCCTCCCGTTGTTGTCTCTATTGGGGAAAATCAGATCAAGTTGCGTTTAGGTGATCTGGAAACACCAGATATAAAACAGTCTAACTATAACAGTAATAGTGTAGGAGATATCTTCCCTCAATTTCCACTAGAATTTTACAGTCCCCTTCCTAGTAATATTGGAGATGATCCCGATCTAGAAGATGAATAGACATCTGCTAGTAATTAAATGTGTGTGGTATGAACAACAAAATCCCCGACTTCTTAGAGAAGTCGGGGATCTGACTCTTGCAGTGTTCAAAAATCAAATAGGATCGCTATAGTGAGAACTACTTCATAATTTATGCTATTTTGAATACAGCATACATTTAACTTAGCCCTTAACTCATGATAAATAATTCCCAACAACCCCAAAAAGATGATGCTCTTCTGGATGGTAAGCTTCCATCAACAAAAAATGTAGCGGTTTTAGGTGGTCTGGATGGGGTAAAATTACGGTTACAAAATCGCAATTTAACGCTAAGAATAGCCGCTATTCAGGAAGCCTTGAATTATGGAGAACAGGGTTTAGATTTAGTCATTCAATGTTTACAGGATCAATCATTACAAATACAAAAACAAGCTTATTTATTGTTGAATCCTTACACAGAGACTAAGGTAAAACAAGCGGTTATAGCATTCGAGGCGGAATTTTTTAAACAAGGATCAATAGATTATACTCGCTTGCGTGATTTACTCGCATCCCGCCAATGGCAAGAAGCAGATCAAGAAACAGCACGAGTTATGTTAGCTGTAGCACAAAGAGAAAAAGAAGGTTTATTCTTAGCAGAAGAACCTATTTCTAAATTCCCTTGTCAAGACCTACACGCAATTGATAGTTTATGGGTAAAATATAGTAATGGACGTTTTGGTTTTTCTGTCCAAAATCAAATTTATAAAAGTTGTAAGGGAAATCGTTTTTTTAGAGACTCCATAGAAAATGAATTTGGGGATATTGTCGGTTGGAGACCAGGAGCAAGATGGTTAAATGATTATAATAATATTACTTTTGATCTGACAGCACCAGTAGGACATCTACCTGTTAAAGGTGGTTGGTATTGGGGAAGAAGAACTTGGGAATTATTTAAAAATGTGAAATTCTCTGTCTATTTGTCCTGTTATGTCGGTTGTAATCTTTTCTCTCGTCTAGATAGTTGTGAACTTTAAAATATGTTTTATTGACGGTTGACTCTTGGGTGTTGACTGTTACAATTTTTAAAACGAACCGCAGAGAGCGCGGAGAGCGCGGAGGTAGAGAAAAATACCTGTTCATATTTTATTGAGAATTGCTATAGTAGGGAACAGCGAACAGATTTCAAAGTCTTTTAGTGTATAGTTTTTTAAGTAAATTTTGGATCTGATTCAAGTACATATCCCTATATATTAAAAAAATTATGAGATTTAGAGATTGGGTAACGAGAATAATTCTGATTTTTCTGATGTTAGCTACCCTGATTATAACTGTATTGATTGGGGCTGCTAAACAGATCAAAAATCAAGATATAACATCATTAGATTTACAATATCCACCAGCACAATTACAATCAGCAATCACGATACAACAAAATAAAATAAATCAAGTTCCTATTCTATATGCAACAACTAAAGCATTTATCAAGTATAAACCTAAGTTAGCACAGGCGAAAGTTGATCCCAGTAATTATGGCGATCGCTATTTGACAGATGTTAATGGTGTACCCTTTAATCATCAGCCAATTATTGTTCTTCATGAAACCACTAATTCTACTGCTAGTGCTATTAATTTTTTTCAAACACCCCATGATGATGAAAATGTCCAAGCTAGTTATCATGCCATCATTACTTTAAAAGGAAAGGTAATTTATCTCGTTCCCCCCGAAAAACGCGCTTTTGGTGCTGGTAATTCGGTGTTTAATGGTGCTAATGGTGCGGAAACTGTCCAGACTAATCCTAATTTACCCCCATCTGTCAACAATTTTGCCTATCATGTCTCCTTAGAAACCCCTCCTGATGCTTGGGGTAGAAATAATCTTCAACGACATAGTGGATACACAGAATCTCAATATAATTCTTTAGCCTGGTTAATAGCTCAAAGTCAAGTCCCAGATGATAGAATTACTACTCATCAGGCTGTAGATGTAGCAGGTGGAAAAGTTGATCCTCTAAGTTTTGATTTTGATAAGTTTTTGAATAAATTACATTCTTTTCGGCAGTTAGTTTCTTATGGTAAGAGGTAATCTGAGTTAGGAGTCAGGAGTCAGAATATTTTTTGGTATACTAGATATTGGGTATTGATGCCTTTCTTGAATGTAACTCAATAGACATTTAGCAACATATTCTGCTAATTTAATAGGTACAGCGTTACCAATCATTTGTTCTAAGTCAGTTTTTGAACCTACAAAAATAAAATCATCTGGAAAAGTTTGGATATAACTCCTTTCACGAGTAGTTAGGGGACGTAAATCTGGCGTTACTGGTGCAACATCTCCCGAATGTAATTTATAATTTTTAGGGATAGGTCTATTTACACCTCTAATAGTTGGACTAGGTTCATCAATACTGAAAATAGCCCTTCTTTGATAAGTTCTAGGATGTCGGTAATAATATTCAATCCCTAAACTATTGCCTAAATAATCTCTAATACTTGTAGATTTTATAGATAATTTTTTTTCTAGATAACTTTGTAAATTATCATCTTCTCCACCAAGTTCTCCTATACAAAAAAATCTTTTTCTCTTTTGTGGTACGCCACATAAGCTAGCATCTAATACTTTTTCTGTTAAACCATATCCAGTTAATTTAAGAATTTGCCTAAATTCTGTATATTTATTGGTTTTATTAAACCTATCTACGTTTTCTACTATAAACCATTGACAACGTAGTGAAGATACTATTTGAGCAAATGTAATGCTTAAATCTCCTCTACCTAAATCTTCATTTCGTTTCCCGGCACTAGAAAAATCTTGGCATGGTGGACCACCAATAATTACATCTGGTACGTATTTTTGAAAAACTGAATAATTATTATGTAGCTGACTTAAATCATATTCAAAGATAGGGTGATTAAAGTTTTGCCTATAAACGTTTATTGCTGGTTGCCAATTATCAAAAGCCGCAACTATTTCAAAACCACTATTTTGAAACCCTAATGATAAACCACCACAGCCAGCAAATAAATCTATGACTTTTAATTTAGATAATTTTTGCATAGTTATTCACTTACCTGATTATCAAAAATTTCTGGATTACTTAATACAATAGCATCAAATCTTCTTTCAGGACTTAAAAAATTTTGTCCCCCTCCTAAAATAATGTTTTTAATTTCTTCTTTGGTAATTCTGGGGTGAGTCAAATTCTCACAAGTCATGTAAGGACGGGTATTTGTACCACTTAGCGCGAAAGCTTTATCATTTTTTGTATTGTAGGTTAATGTATCAATAACCGATTTATGATTTACTTTACCAACAAGAGCAAATTCATATAACATTTTTACCAACCAAACCACAGAACGCATCGGTCTTTGTATGGTTTCTTCTGATGTAGCTAATCTTTTAGTAATATCAAAGAAAAGTCTAGTAAAGCTGAAGTTACTCCAAACAAAAATATCTAAGCAATTTTCATAAAGTCTGGAGGTTTTACCTACAGTTTTCCATATTGGTTGCATAACTAATGGAGATTGCATTGTCAGATGATCAGTTAATAAATTATCTAAACATTCTACAAGCGAAGAAATAAATGGCAGTATCTCACGTATACTTGACCAATCTTCAATTTGACTACATATAGGGTGAAGATAATTTAGTAATTTATCTCTGGAATTTTCAAATTCGTGAGCGATACTCAGAGCTAGATAGACTATAGTATGTTAATTTAATTTCTATACTTCGTAAACAAGTATTATTTCTATTAATATCATGGGTAACTAAATCAACTCGTGGTAATTTACCAATCACAATTTTTCTGTAAGGGACATAATCACTTTCAAAAGAGAAAAATAAATTAGGAGAAAGCGGTGGAATACCGAATATTTCAGAAACATCTATTTCTTGATGCTCAATTTTAAAATTTTTATCCAGCTTTAAATAATTTAATTTCATTTCTTTGTGATACATATAACAACTTAATGCTATGGGAAAAGAATTATTAAATTGATTTTTCCCCCAACTTTCTCTTTGAGAGAAATCTCTATTAGAATGAAGTAGTCCAAATAAACCAACCTGTGACTGTTCAGAGTTCATAATGTTTCCATATATAAAACAATTAGTTGATGACCAAAGCCTAATATACTTCACTTTCAATAAGTAGTAATATTTAAACTTTCGACAATTCTAATATTACACCTTTTCCTTGGCAGGTGGAACAATACCCAACTTATGTAAACCTGCGTCAATATCTCTTAATAACTTAAAATCATTCTCTGGTAAAGGATAACTATTACTATTAATAAATGGCTGTTTTTCTAAAAAAGAAAATGCTTGGCGAAATTGTTGGGGTTCTGCCTTAATAGGGGCAGCAAAATGACAGGGAATAATCCAGTGAAAATCCCAGTTAGCAACTTGATCAGCCCAATTTATAGTTTCTTGAGGGGCGCGATTTAAAATTAAACTTTGTAAAATAGGGGCAACAAATATCCGCCCATTTCCTTGTAAAATATCAAAGGAATTTTGCCAATTTTCTCGCCATTGAAAGGGGAAAAAGCCAAAATAAGCTTTTCTAGAACGTTCTGGGGCTGTTTGGGCATCTTGCCATGCTTCACGCCATGTAGGTACTTCTAACACACTGGGACTGAAATACAAAGCAAATAACGTGACACGCTGCCAACCTTTACGGCGGTTTGCTGGGGTATCAGGGACGAGATCGGAGGCTTTCTCTTTGGCGTGGTAAAGTAAGGGATAGGGATCAAGCTGAACTATGGCGGGTGGTTCTGCGGGTACGGAAACTATGGTATCTGTAAGTAAGAGAGTGTGCGATCGCCTGTGGAAAAAAGCCACCTCTGCAAACTTGCCTAAACCCAAACCAATCGGTCCGAGGAATGCATAATCAAAATCATCGGCAAAGGGGACTTCCTGGCTATTTTCAGGCAATATGTGAGTCCGTTTACTAGGTAAACCCAACCAACTCAAAGGCAGATTTAGGGGAAAACTCCATTGTTCTGGCGCTACAAATACCTGGGCATTGACAAAGCATCGGGCAAAAGGCCCAACAAATACTTTATGTTCTATCCCTGAGATTGTTGGCAAGATAATATACTTTACATCACCGTGTTCTGCCACCAATTCCTGGACTAAGCGGATACATTCTCCCGTAGGTGCGACCGGTGCATAAACCAATAACCCGCCCTTTTGTAACTTCACTACAGTCATGCGAATTGGCACAACTACATAAAAAATTCCTTGTAATTGGTCAAAAGTCCAGATAGTATCTTTAATAACTTCTTTGCGGATAGTACGACGTTTACCATAGGGGTAAATTGGCACAACAGGCCAAAACGGCCATGAAAAATCCTGGGGATGAATTTGTTCTAGTTCTGCACTTTCAACCACTTTTGCGAACCTCTCCCGATACCTGATGCTGAGATTTTTATTTGCTTTACCAAATTTGGAGTTTAGCAAAAATTGACACCCTGATGAAATTGTGAAAATTAAAATCAGGACTTACCCAACTGGGACATTGCTAGGGTGTGGTTCGACAAGCTCACCAACCATGTCAGACTGCATAAATCCTGCAAATAAACAGATTGTTGATATCTGATACACTCCAGAACAGATTTTTGGTGTGACACTTGCGTAAGTTCTAAAAATGTTAGAACAAGGTAAGAATTTTCGCTATTACCTATTCTCATGTCAACTCTGATTTTAGTCCCCCAAGGAGCAGAATATCAAGCCGTCTGTCGCGGATTAAGTCGCGTTGTCAATTCTCCACCCCAAGTATTAGCAACACCCATGGGAATTGAACCCTTGCGACAATATTTACAAAAATTAACCCATCTCTCTGAACAACAAATTTTAATGATGGGTTTATGTGGTAGCTTAAGCAAAAAATATCAGGTTGGAGATATTGTTTTATATCAAAATTGTCTTTATCAGGGAAATCTGCAAGAATGCAATCATACTTTCACCGCAGATATACATAATAAGCTTGGGGATCATGTATCCTTAGTTAAGGGATTAACGAGCGATCGCCTCATTTGCACAGCCACCGAAAAACAACAATTACATCAACAATATAATACTGATGTTGTAGATATGGAAGGATATCCTTTTCTAGAATTTTTTCAGCAATTCCCAACTCTAGAAATAGCCATATTACGAGTAGTCAGCGATGATGCTGATCATGATATTCCTGATATTACATCAGCTATCAATGCCGATGGTTCATTAAAACCTTTACAACTAGCTTGGGAATTCATACGTCAACCCCAGTCAGGAACTAAATTAATTACTGGTTCATTGCAAGGACTTAAAACCTTAACAAAAATCACGCAATTATTGTTTACATAATGTTTTATTTATGGCTTTAATGATACTAAATTTGAGCAGTGAATGACTCTATTCTCAATAGACAAGGGATTTTATCTGGGTAAAACCCAAACATTGTAAAGTTTTATTGCAGGATTAAACACTTCTGGTGAAACCCCTACTACCGCAAGGCGGAAGTCAAAAGTCAAAAGTCAAAAATAATATGGCGTAAGCTTTTTAGTGATTGAGAATGGTTATTTTATTTAGGCCGTGCTGTACTACCTATCCTATTAATAACTTAAACTTTCTTTAGGAATAGCAAAGGTTTCGCTGATAATTTCTGATGCTAATTGATCAGATTTCAGTAGTGGATAAACTCTATGATCATTATGATGATCTAAAGAGGAGAATGACTGAGATTGTGCATATATTCCCAAGGAAACACTAGGTAAATAGGTAATATTGTAATTTACTGTATTGACAGAAGTTACTGAAGAAAAAGACAAATTAAACAAGCTATGCAAAGGTAATTTATACAATTCTCGATGGGGAATTAAAATAATTGTATCCACACCTTCTAATTCTTGAATAATTGTAGAAATATTCAAGATTTCTTGCAATGGTAACAGTTTGGATATAGTTGCTGATTTTTGCCAATCAGTTAACCAATGTTCAAATTCAATTAAGCGTTTTACTCCTTCGGGAATTGCTTCTGGATCTTGTATTGGTGTCAATAGAAGAATAGGTGATGGTGCTTGATCTTTGATAATAAATGTGTGTAAAGCGGCTGGACTAAGATGCCAATAAATTATGGCAGTGCCGGGATTAAGTAGTTGTTGAATAGAGTTATAATTTCTGGATTGCAGTTGATCATTCAACTCTGGCATTGACCACTCTAAGCAATTATTTTTACCTTGTTCGGCTATTTCCCAAGCTTCTACTACGTCTCCTGTATTTACGGCTAAATCAACTGCTAACTGTCCCAAACCTGCGAATTTTAAAACTAATTGTTTTTTGTTTTCATCAGTGCGCGTGGGATTATTTACTAATTGTTTTAATAATTCAATTCCCCATTTTTGCAATTCTTGGGCAGCAGTTGTTTCACCTAAACAAATTAGTGTTTTAGTGAGAGATTGTAAAATTTCTAGGTGCAATTCGGGAAAATCTTCAGGTGTGAGAGTAGATAGTGCTTTTTGGTATTCAGATATGGCATGATGCCAATAGTCACGGGGTGAGGCTTCTTTTTTACTTTGTTCGTAGTAAGTATTACCAAGTGCTATATGTAATCTCCCCCAACCTTCTGGATGTGTATCTGGACGCAAATGCTTTAAACCCTCTTGATAAGTTGCTAATTTACCTGCATAGCCAGCTAAATTCAAATCTGGGTTAGATTGAGAAATACTACTAAATACAATTAGTGAGGATTGCTGAGGGGTGATATGACCCACGGCTGCACCACGACCTAGCCAAGCTTCCCAATAATCTAGTTTAATTTGTAAAGCACTATCATAACAAGAGATAGATTCGGCAAAACGTTCTAAATAAAATAGGGCTACGGCTTGGTTATACCATGCTGGGTGGAAATCAGGTTTAATGGCAATCGCTTGTTTATAGGAAGTGATCGCATCTTCCCGACAACCGAGATTTTCAAAGGCCACACCCCGGTTATACCAAGCCAGATAAAATTCCGGTTGAATGGCCAGGGCTTGATCCCATGATTCAATTGCTGCGGACCATTGTTTTAAATTAAATAGCACCACACCCCGATCAATCCAGACTTCATGATAATTGGGTTCTATAGCTACAGATTGATCATAACTAGCGATCGCCTCTGCATATTGTTCACATACACCTAGAGCTATACCTCTGTAATACCAGGTTTGGGGGTCTTGGGGTTCAATATCTAGAGCTTGATCATAACTAGAAATTGCTTCTATAACTAAACCTAACTTGAGCAAGGCCGAACCCTTACTAAACAAAGCTTCTGGATAGTCTGGTTTAATAGTGATCGCCTGATCAAAAGATGCGATCGCCCCATCAAAATCGCCCAATTCTCCCAGTATGCCGCCCCGACTATACCAAACCTTATATAAATTCGGTTTCAGTGCCAGAGTTTGGTCATAAGCAGCGATCGCTTCTGGAAATCGTTCCAAGTAAAACAGAGTTAAACCCTGATTTAGCCAATATTGATATTCTTCTGGATCTAATTGACTTGCACGTTTATACAAAGCCAACGCAGATAATAAATCTCCTGCCTTAGCTTGCTGCAACCCTTGGTAGAATAAAGCTTGCGCCTGATTAACAACAACTATGCCAAATGACCCTTGAGGAACAATTTCCTTGTCACGAATTGCCAACTCTGAAGCCAACTGCTGCGCCAGACTGGTACTTTGTTCCAACCGTACCACCAATTCATCTAAGGTAGATGCTAACTGTGGTTCAACATTTACCAAAGACTGATTTGAACTTTCCTCCCGTAGCGATAGAGAATCTGCAACTACTTTTTGAACCTGCTTAGGCAGATCCTCAACTGCATACTCATAACTTTGATAGTCATTGTCTGACAATTGATGGACATGATGAATATTTTTCTCTATGTTCTCAACAATATCTTCAGGTAAAGACTCATTAGCTATGGCTACAGACTCACCCATTAACAGATCGTCAATCATTTGGGATGCTGATGGACTTTTCACGGCATCCGCCGATTGATATTCCCAGAGTTCTTCACCAAATTGGCGAATTAATTCTTGCCCTGGTGTATCTAATTCCTCTTCTGTGGGTATGGCAATTTCTATTTCCTGTGACTCTTGCTGACGCTCATCCTCTTGATTGAGATTGCGCCGTAATAGCTGAATCCCAATATCATAAGCAAGATTACTAATATCACCAATACCTAACTCACCCAATTGCACCAGACGCTTGGCCAAATGATAATTGGGTGCTGGAGAAGCTAGTAATCTGTCACCAAACCCCAACAACCAATCTATCCAACGGTCAATAGTAATTCGCGGCTCCATGCGCTGCAAATACTTTAACGCCCACTGTTGTCCTCGAGCTTGATACACGCCCTCTAGAAGTTCATTAAACAAGAACTCTAGATCCGCATTCGAGAGTTCTGGTGGTTGATCTGCCACCAAATGCTCTTGACTAGATTGGGTATCAATGATCCCCATCCTGCCAAAGAGGTACTGTAAAAATCTGTTAAGCCACTGCAAGAGCCACCTGAACATCTGCCAATTTGTTGGATTTTCTTTCTCCTAGATTGTAGCTATCGTTGTGTCAAAAAAATTATTAATTACCGAATTAAATCAAAAATTTCCTTTTACTCTCGTAAAAATACTGATAGCTACTTTGAATAAATAAAACTGACTCATCAGCAGCATGGGTGAGAAATGATTCTCATCTCATTATTGATCTATATCGCTCCTGGGCAATTAGTCTGAAGATTCATTGGTTTCATTATACTGGTTAACCAAGGCTTGAATAATCTCTTCTGGATGATCTATTTCCATACCTAGCTGTTGGGCAATTTGTTGACACAGGGTTTGATCTTGCTGCAACATCATGAATAATTCATCCAAGGTAACAGTTTTGTATTCTCCTTCTGCTAAATTTTCCTCCGTTGTCACAGGAGGTGGAGGCGGATTCTGTATTGCTGTATCCGGTCCGTTATATTCCCAAATTGGCTGTCCTGGATTGCGTGTGAGGATTTTCATACCTATATCGTAGGCGAGGTTACTAATGTCACCCACTCCCAACTCACCTAATTCGATTAATCTCCCAGCTATTTCATTATGGGGTTTAGATGATACTAATAATCTTTCACCAAACTGATTGAGCCATTCTAACCAACGTTCTGGACTGACTCGATGCTCAAGATTATGTAGCCATTTTTGCGCCCACGCCTGTCCTTTAGCTTTATGAACCCCTTCTAAAAGTTCTGTAAACAGAAATTCTAAATCCGTATCACTTAAAGGTGGTGCGGCTTGTTGTGGCATTTCTTCTCGACGTTGAGTGAAATTCTGTTTAGTACCAAACAAGCGCTGAAAAAATTTTTTAAGCCATTGAATAAGCCGCTTGAGCATTTGATGCACCATTAATGTTGCTTTCTCAGATTTTAACGATTGAAGTGACTTCAGAGTGGGAAATTAAAAATTAAAAATTACAAATTACAAAGCCGATGTTATGGTGGTATGCACTTGAATGAGATACAGAATTTACCTAAAAAACTATACACTCTCATGACTTTCAACTCTGTTCCCTCCGATGCACTGAGCTTGCGATGCCCTGAGCGAGTGGAAGGGTCGAAGTGCGATGCACTGCCTGTTGAAGTGTTCCCTGCTATATGGACTTTGTGGTAACTTTTTTCTGGTGCTAGAATTAGAGTTCAGATGTACTATTTCTCTCGCTCAGAAAAATTACCATCAGTTGTTAGAATGGTAAAACCCTGAATTCACTTGGGATATAAGGATTTACAGATTTCCATGTCTTACGAACCCCTGCACCATAAGTATCGGCCAAAAAGTTTTGCTGAACTGGTGGGTCAAGAGGCGATCGCTACTACCCTCACTAATGCCATTCTTTCAGCGAAAATCGCCCCTGCCTATTTGTTCACTGGCCCTAGAGGTACAGGCAAAACTTCTAGTGCCAGAATTCTCGCTAAATCCTTAAATTGTTTGCAAGGTGGTCAACCAACACCTCAACCCTGTGGTGTTTGTGAAATCTGTCAGGGCATTACTAAAGGTTATTCTACAGATGTAATCGAAATTGACGCTGCTAGTAATACCGGTGTGGATAATATCCGGGAACTAATTGAAAGAGCGCAGTTTGCCCCTATGCAGTGCCGTTATAAAGTTTATGTGATTGATGAATGTCATATGTTAAGTACCGCAGCGTTCAATGCGTTACTTAAAACCCTAGAAGAACCACCTAAACACGTTGTTTTTGTCCTGGCGACAACAGACCCCCAAAGGGTATTACCAACTATTATTTCCCGTTGTCAAAGGTTTGATTTTCGCCGTATTCAATTAGACGCGATGGTGCAGCATTTAACTAATATTGCCGCCAAGGAAAATATTAATATTACCCATGATTCTCTCACCCTCGTTGGACAAATTTCCCAAGGGGGATTAAGAGATGCGGAAAGTCTATTGGATCAACTAGCTTTAGTTACAGGAGAAGTGACACCGGATAAGGTGTGGGACTTGGTAGGTTCAGTTAGCGAAAAAGACTTATTTGGACTATTAGAAGCGATCGCTCAAGATCAGGCAGAAATAGTCCTCGATACTACCCGCAAAATCCTAGATCGGGGACGAGAACCCCTGATTATTCTTCAAAATCTCGCCGCTTTTTACCGGGATTTCCTCATTGCTAAAACTGCCCCCTATCGTCAAGATTTAGTTACTTGTACTCAGTCAACTTGGACATCATTGGTTAGCTTTGCCCAAAAATTTGATACCACTACGATCTTACGAGGACAACAACACCTCAGAACCGCAGAAGTACAACTGAAAAACTCCACTCAACCCCGGTTGTGGTTAGAAGTCACATTACTGGGATTATTACCAAGCGCCAATATTCCTATCCAAACTGGAAATATTTCCCAACCAACTCAGACAAATTCTGTTACCCCTGTTTATCACCAAACTGCTGCACCTCCTCCAGCATATCAACCCGCTTATATCCCAGCACCACCTACTCCAGAACCTATATCTCCACCACCAGCTACACCTACTTATCCCCAAGCTGCACCAGTACAACCAGTAGCAGAGGGTTCACAATCTGATTTAACTCAAGTTTGGCAACAAGTCCGGGGACATATTCCACAACTACCCACACAAGCATTGTTGGGGCAAATGTGCCATTTAATAGAATTCAATGGTGCGATCGCTCGCATAGGAGTCAAACCAGCATGGTATGACAAGGTAAACTCCTATCTCCCTATGATCATCACAGCTTTTAGGCAAACCTTCCAACGAGAAATACAAGTAAATCTGGAAAAAGCCACTGCTGGAAATGCCAAAACAACCAGAAGAAACCCACCTCCACAAAATTCTACCCCCGTTCCCCAACCAGTACCCCAACCAGCACCCCAACCAGCACCCCAACCAGTACCCCAACCAGTACAAAATCAGCCTGTTAGCACCAACACAGCAGCAGTACAAACTATTACTGCACCAACGCCATCAGCCTCATCCAACTGGGATCAAGATAGTGTGATCAAAGCCGCAGAAAGTTTAGCTAGATTCTTTTCTGGAGAAATTATCCGTATTAACGATGATAGTTTTCAGCTATCTGATGCCGTCACAAATCATGAAGCACCAGAAATATATGAATCCTATGTTGACGATGAATATAATTAGGGCTGACCGAAAATAATGGGATACAACCCACATTCCGCACCCTTAGCTGTCACACAGGGAAATTACGGAAATAAGAAAGAGAACTGAGGCTAAAAAATCACATATTAGCGAAAAAATACATTGTCGAAAAAGAAAAACACCAAAAATGGGATCAAAACCCATTCTCAATAAGGAGCAATAAGAATGAACACCAACCAGAAGAGTAAATAGATAAATAAATGAACATATTCAAGATAGAGCGTATAAGTTAGACTAATAAATTGAAGTAAAAAACAAAATTATAGACATAGTAAAATAGAGCTATAAATCAAAAATATTAGCTCCTAAATCTAATATTAATTAAATTAATTTAGAGAAGAATTAAGTGGCTAATTGATAGTAATGAAAACAATCATCTGGTAAAAGATTCAGGATAAAATCCCTATCTGGAGTCCAATTAGAGACGTGTTGTTCATTGTTATATTCAACTAAATGAATACACTGGAAACATTGAAAAATCCAGCGCAAAGTAGGGCGGTTAGTTGCTTTGCCTAATTGATTTTTAATTGTTGATTTAGACTCTTTTAGAGCATTTCTAATTTGACGTTGAGCCAAAGTATAAACCAGTAGACATAAACCCATAATCATTCCCAAAGACTCTATTCTTTCAGGACTTTTGAGGAAAATACTGTCGGCAAAAAATAATGGGTCTTTGAGAAAACCAAACCCTCTTTCACATGACTGCTGGGCTTTATATTCACTTCATTTCTATAATGAACTGTTTTAAGTCTGGTCTGTGGTCACGGGAATAACCGTAGGTGATGGTTATTTCTTTTAACGGGACTTAAACACTTTTGAGGAAGAAATAAGCCTCAAATCCTTCCGGGGTAAGGGAAATACATTAAATACCCAAAAACGCCTGTAACCTAGATATAACAACAAACCAATCAAAACGAGGTAAAACCCTTTTGGAATATAAGTTTGAGGATATTTTAAAAGTGTTTTTTGTCCAAGTCCCGCTAAGTTCTAGAAGCTATTCCCGATGAATTGGGAAGCCTACACTGTACTGAAGGTCAGTGTGTGGTAGTTCACTCATCATCTACACGTAAGAGCTTACGGTAAAAAGGTTGAGAAAAATCAGTAATTCGATATCGTTTATAGTTTTCCATCAATTCAATTAAAAAATTAATAAATTCAAAACTAGCCATCATTACTTCATAGCTGAGTTCAGAATTGCCATCAAACTGCATTCGGCATCGGGTTAGGTCTGATGGCAAGGTAGCAACATTCCAAGTGGACACAAAGGGAATATTATCACTCGCCTCTATTTTCCGCTGTCCTTCCAAAACGCCTTTTTGATAAAGACTAATAGCATAGGGTAATAAATTACGCTTATTACCCTGAATATAGGGTAGATAAACGGCAGTTTGGTGTTGCGATGCAGGTTGGAGTTGATCGAAAGATGAACTCATCGTTTTTGATTCCTTTTCTCTACTATTTGTCAAAAGCGTTACTTAGTATAAGCCATTTATTACTTACTTTCTATTTAATATTATGTATATAAAATAGCATTTCCAGTTGAAAAATAATGAAACATTCACATAAAAACGATAAAATTTAGATGTGTAGCAACTGATCATCAATCATACAATTTACACAGTAAATTTCTGCTTGTCGAGTGCCATTTGGTTGATGAGTTAAACCAATAATTAAATAACTCTCTGGCTTGTAAGGCATTCTTTCTGCCCATTCAATAGCCACGATACCCGGTATTACTTCTATACCTTCCCAATAGCTTTCTAGGTTCAAACCTGTGACTTCTTCCGGTTCAAGGCGGTATAAATCTAAGTGATAAAGAGGGATACGTCCTTCTGTGTACTCATTAATCAGTGTAAAAGTAGGACTAACAATAGAGTCAATTATTCCCAAACTTTTACCAATTCCTTGTACTAAGGTAGTTTTGCCAGCACCTAAATCACCTTGTAGTAAAATCACACTACCGGCAGTTAAATTTTTCCCAAGGGTAATACCTAATTGTTCTGTTGCTTGTCTGTCTGGAAGGAGAATTTTAGTCATTGGTAATTGGTGATTGAGAAAACAATATTTTCCCCTGCACCCGGTCGGTGAGGGACTTGTACTGAGCTTGCGATGTCCTGAGCTAGTCGAAGGGTCGAAGTAAGCCGAACGGCTGCTCCCCTGCCCCCCGCTCCCCTACCCTTACTTACCGTGATGGGCTGCACTGTACCACTTCAATAAAACTTTAGCTAGTTTTTGGGGGTCGTGACGAACAGCGCCATTTTCATCTTCAAATAAAATATTAGACGGAACTATGCGCCGTCCTAATTGGGTGACAGCTTCACGATCTAAAAATACTGGATGGGCATTTTGTTGGGCATAACGGATGAGTGCTTGGGCTGAGGGTGTTTTTTTATGAACTAATACCGCATCAAATAATCTTCTATTACCGCAAGCCTTATCTATAGCTTGAATATGTTCAGAGACGCTATATCCATTTGTTTCTCCTGGTTGAGTCATAATATTGCAGATGTAAATGCGCGGAACTTTGGTAGCCGCGATCGCATCGGCAATTTCTTGAACTAAGAAATTAGGAATTAAGCTAGTGTAAAGACTACCTGGCCCAATAATAATGTAATCAGCTTCCTTAATTGCCTTAATTGCCGCAGGTAATGCGGGAGGATTTTCAGGAATACAGCCGATTTTGACAATTTTTCCCCCAGCCTTAGGAATATTAGACTCCCCTTCAATGCGGCGGCCATCTGTCAATTCTGCCCACAAACGGACATCGCTGAGGGTGGCGGGTAAAACTTGTCCTCTCACGGCTAATACCTTAGAACTAGCCGCTACAGCCTGTTCTAAATCCCCAGTAATATCACTCATAGCAGTTAAAAACAGATTACCAAAACTGTGACCTGTTAATCCATCTCCTGCCCGAAAGCGATATTGAAATAATTCTGTAAGTAATTTTTCTTCATCTGCTAGTGCTGCTAAACAATTGCGGATATCTCCTGGTGGTAGAACTCCAAATTCTTCCCGCAATCTCCCAGAAGAACCGCCATCATCAGCAACGGTAACAATGGCACTAATATTAGCACTGTAGGTTTTTAAACCTCTTAGTAATGTGGAAAGTCCAGTCCCACCACCAATAACCACTATTTTGGGGCCTCGGTATAAACGACGATGTGCTAAAAGAACATCTATCAATTCTTCCTCGTCCCCCCCAGGTCTGAGGACTTCGGTAATTGAACCAACTGTACGAGATTGTCCCCACAGAACCAACAGAACACCACATAGCAGGAGTAACGGACCACTGATATAGTTGGGTAAAATATCCGCGAGAAATCCTAAAAGACCTTTGAGGAACTCTAATATCCAAAAAATAGGGGTTAGCTTGACCCAAATTGCTAAACCCAAACTTGCCAAAACCACACCCCCAACTGTAATCAGTAACCAGCGTTTTACAGATAATCCTGGGGATAACCATTTAACCCATTGGTTGACCCGGTAGGATGTACGACTGTGAGACTCCAGTTGCAGGGAATTAATGGCTTGTTTCAAAAGACCGATGAACATACCTAATAGGGAACGGTGGTACAAACAATATTTAACAGAAACTTGAGATCATTTGCCCTCAAGACTAGAAGGAAACTATAAGATTTATTGAACATTTTATGGAAAAACGCATTTTAGGAATAGATCCAGGATTAGCAACTGTGGGATTTGGTGCAATTAATTGGCAACAAAGTCAAACTAAAGGACAGGAGACAATTTTGCAATTAGTTGATTTTGGCGTAATTAGCACTTCTGCCAAAATGGAAATGACTCAGCGATTATGTACTTTGTTTGATGATTTACACACGGTGATGGACGATATACAACCAGATTTGGTGGCGATCGAAAAATTATTTTTTTATCGCATGGCAAATACTATTATAGTTGCACAGGCTAGGGGTGTATTAATGTTAGTTCTGGGACAGCGTAAACTGCCTTATGTAGAATTTGCGCCTCCTCAAATTAAGCAAGCTTTAACCAACTATGGTAAAGCGGATAAATCGGAAGTACAGGAAGCAGTGATGCGAGAGTTAGATTTAGATGAAATTCCTAAGCCTGATGATGCGGCAGATGCTTTAGCGGTGGCTTTAACTGCTGCATTTCAGTTGTGAAAAGGAGAGATGGGAAAGAACTTTACAGATCAATTTTAGCAGTTTTCCAACATCTTGTTAAGCAATTTAATTTTTGTCCATATCCAATATCTGTAGCTTATGTCTTATGTATATTAAGCCTTCCGCAGTTTTTTGAGATTGATTTTGCATACTATGTACTGAAGAACCAAATTTATCAGTTTAACTAGGATTTATTCACAAATCATGGAATAACGAACCACAGAGACACAGAGGACACAGAGAAATAAGTTTTTCAGAGATATTTTGCGTAAGTCCTCATAATATTTCAATCTAAACTCTTGCTTGGTTTAGAAGTTTCAATTTCCTTACTTAGAACCACTATAACCTTTACCCTCTGCTCTTCGTTCATCCATGATATCTTCAAAAATAGATGAATCATCAAAAAATGTATTAGGAGAAAGGTTTTGTTCATTTTTTTTTGTTCTAATTTTTCTTTCTTTGTTTCTCATTTCTTCTTCCATTTGAAATTGTCTTATTTTCCAAGCACTTTGTTTTTTATGCTTTTTGCTTTTTGTTTGACTATAGGAAGATTTCTGTTTTTGCGAACTTTTAGATGATTTTTTATTTTTCCTATGCTTTTTAGTTTGTTTATTATTGGATGAACCTGATTTTAGCTGATGATTATTTGTTTTTTTTGTATTATAATTACTAGGAGGAGTACCAATTTTTTCTAAAGGTTTTTGTTTGATGATCTTGATCACCTCTAATCTCTCTAGCTCTCTAGATTTAGTTTCTAATTGTGTAATTAATACGCAATTATCCAAATTTTCATGCTTTATAGGAATTTTGATTTTATTTTTTTCTTCTTCAATTTTTGAAATGACTTCAGGCTTTTCTAAAAGACAGTAGATTTCATCTAATAGATTGCCATATTCTAATCTGACATCATCTTTTTTACCCTTAAGATAGGCATTTAGGCATAAAATACGATTTAAGTTTTTATGTGTTATCTTGCCATGCTTATTAAAATCTTTACAAAAATTTAGATGTATAAAGTTTTACTTTCTGTCAATAACATAGTCAGTATAAGCCTGATAATTATTAATAATTTAAGATTTGTTAGTATTTTCAGTTTGTACAAGTGACTTTTATTGTAATACTGCTACGACTTTATCTTGATCACCTAGATGATGATCAGAAAATCTAATACTAATCACTTTTTAGATTAGACTTACTTATCTGCTTTTTTAGTGTTTGATTAATTGAGGTATTTTTGGGGTAATGTTTTAGTTGACAACAATTCTAAGTTTTTTCTTATTAGAACTGTGAACCTGAAAGCTTTACTATATAAAGGTCTTATCAAAAGCCCGTGACGAGGATTGAACTCGTGACCTCACCCTTACCAAGGGTGTGCTCTACCACTGAGCCACACGGGCGAAATTGCCGGGTTTAAATTAGGAGTTATAGTTTTTAAAGTCAAAAGACCCAAAAATTACAACTCCTAACTTGAAGGTGGGCCGAGCTGGATTTGAACCAGCGTAGGCGTAAACCAACGGATTTACAGTCCGTCTCCATTAACCACTCGGACATCGACCCGTTATGTCCCACGATTAACAATATTAGCAGCAGTTTTTGAGTTTGGCAAGGGGTTTGAGAAAATATTTTTCAAAATTCCTTAAACATCAGACAGATATAGGGTTTCAGGCTTTTCTTGTTTTAATCCCCAATCATTTTTTGTAGTATCATCTGTAAATCTTGGGTTAAATTACTTACGCCCTTACGTAAAGCCTGTTTATTCCCTTGACAATTTTCCCGTCTTTCATTGACACAAATCGGTTCGCCAACAAAAATCATCGCTTGTTTCCAACCTAAACGCGGCCGACCTGGTAAAGTAGAATCCTTAATGCGAGACAACATATCAAACATTAATAATATTGTTTCAGCAAATCTTTCGGCTGTGGGTTTTTCTTGAATATAATTAGCAGTGACAGCAACAAAACTTTCAGCAATTCTCATGTGCTGCATTTTCAAATCTGCCTCTTCGGCCACCCAATCAGCTAAACCACGTTTTAAAGGTGGTAAACTGTGAATATCAGATATATCATCTCGATAAATATAATTCCATCCAGCCTCTTCTAATCTCCGACATCTATCAATAAAATTACCTTGGGGTTGCACATTAAAATATTGTTCTGTAATTGTTAAAGCCGTTTCCATCAATCGGTGTAATCTGGCTATTAACACCGCATTTACAGATTTTTCTTCAGTTATAACTTCTGTAAAATCTTGATGATAAAACCGGCGATAAAATTCCTCCATTTCCGTAATTAAATATTCAGCTAAACGAAGAAGCCTCTGATATAAAATATCTTCCTGTTTTCCATTTCCCGAAATTTCCGTCATACCTAAACCACTATCAGCTTCTAATTTCGATAATAGCCAATCTATTTTTTGCCAAGGTGGATTAACATAACTATATTTAATACCAATAGGAATAATAAAAACCTGTTCTTCTCGGTTAGCTTTTTGCAAATCTTCCACACACCAAAAACCCAACTGTGCTACACCAGGTTCTAAGGGACTGACTATACTACTATGTCCATTTGTACCACCTTCTGGGGCAACAGCGATGGGCATTTTCCCGTTAGCAAATAATTCTCGCGCCATTTGGATGGCATTTCTATCTGCCCGTCTTCCCCTCCGAATGGGAACACCTCCAAGTCTCGAAAATAACCATCCTAACCAATTCCCTGCCCATAGTGTCATTCCCCGTTCATACATAAAATGACTGTGAACTGGATATTTGAGGTTAATCCCTTTTTGCTTTGCTACTTGAGGAACAATCCGTGATAAGAGGTATAACATAGATAGAGGATCTTCCACCTCTGGATGACGGAAAGCAATTAAAAATCGGACTTTACCGGCTTGAAACTCGTGGTATAATTTAGCTAATACATCGGCGTTTTTAGCTTCAATATTCACAATACCCGCAGGTAGCCAAGGTCTAGTTCTCACCCGCAAAATAAAAGGCAAAAACCAAGATATGATTTTAACCATCAGGGGGTTATGACGTTGGGGAATAAATTTCAGAGGTGGTTGGGTAGAATGAATAGATTTAGGCAAGTTGTTCTCCTGTGGTGTGGCAAAAAAAAAGCAAAAACTGAGAAATCGCTGCTAATTTAACTATGATAGTCATTGATCACCTGACATGAACACATCACCAGATAAGCGAGAATTTGCACCTGCAACCCAGCGTAACCGTGAACCTATTCTAGAGATACTTTTACAGGTATTGCCGAAACGGGGAACTATACTAGAAGTAGCTAGTGGTACAGGTGAACACGCTGCATTTTTTTCCCATCACCTAGCACCCCGTATATGGCTACCTTCTGACCCTAACCCAGAACTGCGTGAAAGTATTATCGCCTGGTGTGAATATTTTCCCTGTGATACTATTCAACCACCTATAGATTTAGATGCCGGTTCATCAATATGGCCTGTGGAAAAAGAGCCATTACCAGAACCGCATATTTCAGCTATTGTGAATATTAATATGATTCATATTGCTCCTTGGTCTGCTTGTTTGGGATTAATGGCAGGGGCTGGGAGGATTCTTCCCCCTGGTGGTATACTCTATTTATATGGCCCATATAAACAAAATGGAGAACATATCGCCCCTAGTAATGCTACTTTTGATCAATCTCTCCAAGCACAAAACCCAGAGTGGGGAGTGCGTAATTTAGAAGATGTAGTTACCGCCGCAGAAGGGCGAAATTTAACCTTGCGGGAGACTCTTTCGATGCCAGCAAATAACCTTTCATTAGTATTTAAACACAATTAATGGAGGTTAGCGGACTCGAACCGCTGACATCCTGCTTGCAAAGCAGGCGCTCTACCAACTGAGCTAAACCCCCGATTTAGATTCAAAACTAACTGACTTTATATTTTCCAAAAAACAGTTTAATTTTAAATATTGAAAACATAATACCCTATTATTCTTTTGTTGTAAACAGATGAACGAAAAAAATCTTATAGTTGTTGCTGCCTTGTATAAATTTGTCAGTTTGCCTGATTATCGGGAACTACAAGCACCTTTACTATCTTTTTGTCGGTTACAGGAAATAAAAGGAACTCTTTTATTAGCACAAGAAGGAATTAACGGGACAATTGCTGGTTATCGTCAACAAATTGATGCAGTTTTAGCTTTCTTACGCGCTGACTCGCGGTTTGCAGATTTGGAACATAAGGAATCTTATACGGAAACGCCACCTTTTGAACGGATGAAAGTCCGGTTAAAGAAAGAAATTGTGACTTTAGGTTTACCAGAAATTAACCCTAATGAAAAGGTGGGAATTTATGTCCAACCAGAAGCATGGAATGATTTAATTTCTAACCCGGAAGTAACTGTAATTGATACCCGCAATGATTATGAGGTAACTATTGGTACTTTTAAAGGTGCAGAAAATCCCCAAACTCAAACTTTCCGAGATTTTCCCCAATATGTAAAACAACATCTTGACTCCAGCAAACAAAAAAAAGTCGCTTTATTTTGTACTGGTGGTATTCGTTGTGAAAAAGCTTCTTCCTATTTACTTTCTCAAGGTTTTGAAGAAGTTTATCACCTTAAAGGTGGTATTCTCAAATATTTAGAAGCAGTTCCCCCAGAAGAAAGTTTATGGGAAGGAGAATGTTTTGTATTTGATGAAAGAGTTGCTGTGGGTCATGGTCTAGAAATAGGAAGTCATGAGTTATGCTTTTGTTGTGGACATCCCATTTCAGAGTCGGATAAATCTTCACCTAAATATGAAGAAGGGATTTCTTGCTCTGAGTGTTTTGACAGTTTAACAGAGGAGAAAAGGCTGCGACAGCAGGAAAAATGGAAACAGTATCAATTGATGAATCAGTAATCTTTGTATAGCCAAAACAGGAGATGCCAAGTAACAAATTATTTGTCGTCATCACAAAATAATGTCGTTAAAATTAAAAACGCTGAAATTACAAGATAGACTGGAAAGTTTGAAAGCCAGTGCCGAAAGAGCATGGTCTTCTATTTCTCGTTTTTATGATAACTATTATTGTCAGCTTTGTATTGACGTTAATCGTCAAGAAGATATAACTCCATCAGGAAATACGATTGGATTAGATGTAGGACTAAAAGAATACTACACCGATTCTAATGGCGTAATGATTGAGAACC
>OGVQ01000072.1_pt1 | contig 26139 bp, 16 predicted proteins | sample 1575801 | NCBI WGS metagenome assembly OGVQ01 (sample SAMN07581550, study PRJEB24739) | freshwater metagenome | place: Singapore | collected 2015-04 | reverse complement strand
ATACTTGGGCTAATCAGAATAGTTATCCACGGTTTTTAGCAGATGTCAATGGAGATGGAAAAGCTGATATTGTTGGTTTTGCTAGTGGTGGTGTTTGGACTGCTTTAGCTAAAGGTGATGGCACTTTTAATCCAGCTAAATTTGCTTACGATGGTTTTGGAACTAATCATACTTGGGCTAATCAGAATAGTTATCCACGGTTTTTAGCAGATGTCAATGGAGATGGAAAAGCTGATATTGTTGGTTTTGCTAGTGGTGGTGTTTGGACTGCTTTAGCTAAAGGTGATGGCACTTTTAATCCAGCTAAATTTGCTTACGATGGTTTTGGAACTAATCATACTTGGGCTAATCAGAATAGTTTTCCGCGTTATTTAGCAGATGTCAATGGAGACGGAAAAGCGGATATTGTTGGTTTTGCAAGTAACGGTGTTTGGACTGCTTTAGCTAAAGGTGATGGCACTTTTAACCAAGCTAAACTTGCTTATGATGGTTTTGGTACTAATCATACTTGGGCTAATCAGAATAGTTTTCCGCGTTATTTAGCAGATGTCAATGGAGACGGAAAAGCGGATATTGTTGGTTTTGCAAGTAATGGTGTTTGGACTGCTTTGGCTAAAGGTGATGGCACTTTTAACCCAGCAACATTTGTTTATCAAGGCTTTGGGATTAATCAAACTTGGACTAGCCAAAATGCAGTACCTCGTTATTTAGCTGATATCAATGGAGATGGTTTTTCTGATATCGTTGGATTTGCTAGTAATGGGGTGATTGTTGCACTTTCCAATGTTGCTAAAAAACAACAGGAAGAGATAGATAGTCTTAAAAAAGCTAATCAACAAAAAGGTATTTCTGATTTACAAACTCTACGCTTAGAAACTGCTCACTTAACCTTACAATCTGAACAAAATTCAGATAAGGTACAGTCCTATTTACAAGATTCATTAAATATTTTCAATGTCGGAGAGAAGAGACTAACATCTTCAACAAAACCTTTACCTAGCATTGATGGAACTTTTGATGTAAAAGCTCCATTTACCCCTGCTACCGGTTATGGTGTAAATGCAAATAACTTTAACTTTCAAACAGGTGATTTTAACGGAGATGGCAAAACAGATTTAATTCATTTTGTCAATAATGGTAATGGATATGTTCATGTTTGGTTATCAAAAGCTGATGGAACTTTTGATGTTAAATCTGCTTTCACCCCTAATCCTGGTTATGGTGTAAATGCAAATAACTTTAATTTCAAAACAGGTGATTTTAATGGAGATGGCAAAACAGATTTAATTCATTTTGTCAATGGTGGCAAAGGATATGTTCATGTTTGGTTATCAAAAGCTGATGGAACTTTTGACGTTAAAGCCCCTTTCACTCCTAATCCTGATTATAATGTCAGCAATAATAATTTTAATTACCAAACAGGTGATTTTAACGGAGATGGGAAAACAGATTTAATCCATTTTGTCAATAACGGTGGCAAAGGATATGTTCATGTTTGGTTGTCAAAAGCTGATGGAACTTTTGATGTTAAGTCTCCATTTACTCCTAATTCTGATTATAATGTCAGCAATAATAACTTTAATTTCAGAATAGGTGATTTTGATGGAGATGGGAAAACAGATTTAATTCATTTAGTTAATTCTGGCAATGGATATGTTAATGTTTGGAACTCTAAAGGTGATGGAACTTTTGATGTTAGCCCAGCTTTTGTTCCTAACCTTAGCTATCAAGTAAATAATAATAACTTTAATTTTAAACTAGGAGATTTTAACGGAGATGGTAAAAGCGATTTAACCCATCTAGTTAATTCTGGCAACGGATATGTTCATGTTTGGACTTCTAACGGTGATAGTGAAGCAACCATTAAAAAAGAAGCCCAGGATGCACTGCAAGCAACCCGTGATAAATACTTTCCTGAACTCAACCAAGCTACAACCCTTGCCAATCTGCAAACCCAAATCACCAAAGAAATAGACCAATCTCAACAACAAATCGCCCAACTCAAAGCCAGCATTACCCAAAAACAAGCCCAAGCTGCTGCTGCACTCTCTCAAGCTGCTTGGTATGAACAAGAAGCTGCTACCAATTGGCAACTTAGCCGTAAATCTGGCCCAACTTGGACAGAAGAAAGACAAGTAAAATCACGCTCGGGCAAAAGTAAAACCATTACCGTTACTCACGTAGATCATAATTGGATTATTTGGGATACCTACACCCAACAAGCGGCATTTTTGAGAGAACAGGCCGCTAACCTCTTCAAAGGTATAGAAACTAATACCAGCCAACAAAACACTACCAGCGACATCCTCAAACAATGGCAAAATGCTAGTAGCATAGCTGACCAAACCGCCCTCACCCAAGCTCAACTCACCACCCTTCTCAACCAACTAGACGCTAAACGCCAACTCAACGGGGATAAACAACAACAAATTGCTGACTGGGAAAAACTTCTGCCCACCTTACAAACCCAACTGCAACAGGCAATTAAAGACGCAGAAACCGCTAAAAATAATGTCACCAAAGAATGGACAGAATATACAAAGAGCAAACAAGAATATCAAACTGCTCTGAATGATGTTCTCACCCGTCGCACTGACCTCCAAGTTCAAGGACAACAACTCCTCCGGGAAATGAACGACGTTAAAGACTGGGTGACACAACAAAGCACTCTCTTGAACGACGAAATTACCCAAGCAGATGCCCTAATTACTCAACTCACCACCCTTCTCAACCAACTAGACGCTAAACGCCAACTCAACGGGGATAAACAACAACAAATTGCTGACTGGGAAAAACTTCTGCCCACCTTACAAACCCAACTGCAACAGGCAATTAAAGACGCAGAAACCGCTAAAAATAATGTCACCAAAGAATGGACAGAATATACAAAGAGCAAACAAGAATATCAAACTGCTCTGAATGATGTTCTCACCCGTCGCACTGACCTCCAAGTTCAAGGACAACAACTCCTCCGGGAAATGAACGACGTTAAAGACTGGGTGACACAACAAAGCACTCTCTTGAACGACGAAATTACCCAAGCAGATGCCCTAATTACTCAACTCAAAACCCAAAGAGATGCTATTACCAAACAACTGACTACGGCTTCTGGTAATGCACAAACGAATCTCCTCACCCTGCAAAACCTTTTAAATCAATCCATTGACCTGCTGACTCAAAAACAAGTAGTTTTCATTGCCCAACAAAGTACATTTGTTCAAAAACAAACTCTCCTCAACACTCAAAAACAAGTCATTGACACCCAGTATCAACTTCTGGATGCCTATTTAGAAAATCCCGACAAAGACACCTCCAGTTTAGAAAAACTCCTGACGGATACCCGCGCTACCCTGGCGGAAGTGCAAAAATTAGCAGAACAAGCGGAAGCCAGCAGTAATGCCCTGACTGCCCTCATGGATGACGTGCAAGCTTCTTTGCTGCTGCAAAATGATAAATATCTCAGTGCTATTAAAGATAAACAGCAGATCCTCCAAGACATACTGGCAATTACCGAACTCAAAGAAAATAACACCCTCAAAGCAACTCAAAAACAACTGGAACTGAATACTTTAAGCACCCAAGTTAACGATATTCTCAAAAAAGCCACCGATGCTGGTAGTCAAGAAGCGGCCAAACTACTGCAAGTAGTTCGTAACAATGACATGGCAACATCCTATGAAATCATTTATCGGGACTATCAGGATCTTGCCAGTGATAAGGGGGGATGGTGTGTTAAAGGAATTGCTCGCCCTGAAGATCGGCAAATTGCGGCTAATGCTTACAATAAAATGTTGGAATATCGGCAACTGAAAGCACAAGCAGAACAACAAGCAGCGCAATTTACCCAACTCCGCACCCTGGCCGAAAGTCAATTAAATCTTCTCAAACAACAAGAAACTCTTGCAGCTAAAGAATTAGCAGATTTAAAATTAAGTATTGGCAATAACCAAGAGCAAATTAACGCTAAACAAGAAGAATTAGCGATCGCTCAATTCCGAGTTGATGCCCTTTCTCAATTGCGAAATTGGACTGAACAAACCCAGACTCAATTATTATCTGTAGAAAAACTGAATCTATCCCAAGCAAAATTAGAACAGGATATTGCTAATAACCGTCAATATCTGATTGATGATGCTGTTAAAGCCCAACTTAATAAACAACGGTTAGAAATAGAGCGCGATCGCCAAATTGCTGTAGCCAAATTAGAACAACTCAATCAACTCAAAACCGAAGAATCTCTACAAACAGCAATTAACAAATTGCGTTTGGATATAGGTGCTAACCCCATCGCCGAGATTATTCAACTTGCAGATTATAAAGGGCAATTAGCCGGAATCTTAGCAGATATTGAAGTCATCAAACAACAACAACCAAGCTTACCCAACAGCACAAAAACTCTTTTAAATTCCACCATTCAGGACATTCACACCGCCCTGCAAGGCAAAGAAGCCAAAACCATTCAGGACAATTTACTCAACACTGCTACCGCCTTAATCGATCAATCCAATCGCCTCAAAATAGAAGTTACTAAACTTCAGCAAGAAGAACAGCGTTATTTAGACCTATTAACTCAATCTCAAACTAACCTTAAAGGTGCGACTAAAACCCTCTACGATGAAATCCAAAAATCGGGAGTTTCCGACTCAGAAAAAACACTGCTTAATGCTAAAAATCTAGAGGTACTCTATAAAATTGGCTATGCTCAAGGAGCAATTGATTTATCCAGTGCCTTAGCAAAACAATCCAAAGACATTCTCGAACAAGTCATTACCGGACGAATCGAAGAACGCAAACTTAGAAAAAAAGCCCTTTTTAATCAAATTTTTGGCACTGTCACCCTGGTTATTAGTGCTGTTGCCGCAGTCCTCACCGCCGGAGCCTCTTTAGCCGTTAATGCCACAGTAGGAACCATTGCCACTACTCTCAAGGCAATTGGAGCTTCTTTAAGTGCCTTTCAAGCCGCCTATAACGGGGATCTATCAGGAGCTATTTTTAATGCAGGAATGGCAGCATTGGGATTTGCATCAGTTAGCGGTGCAAAACTTCCTACTAACTTCCAATTTGGTGATGTCAAAACCTTCAAAGATATTCAACAAGTAGCCTCTAGCTCTTACTACGCCTACAAAGCGGGAACATCAGGAGATGGCTTATCTTCTATGTTAAACATTATTTCTGCTGCCCTACCTCTAACTGGATTATCAGAATATAACTACTTATCCGAAGCGGCGTTCAGTATTCAGAGTGGTGTGCAATTAGCAAAAGAAGGTAACTGGTTAGCCGCAACCTCCAACTTTCTGGCAGGGGCCTTTTCACTAGGCTCAGGATTAAATGGCGCAGAAGGGAGTTTTGGTATTAATTTAGGTGTTTCTCCCAAGCTTCTTGATATTATTAGCAAAGTGGAACTTGCCACAAAACTCATCTCTGAAGTTCAAGGAATTACAAAAGATGGAAGTTTGGAAGGCTGGTTAACTGGGATTAAAAACATCTCTCAGTCCATAACTGGTTATGCAGATGAACAAAAAACCATTAGAGACTTCAAAAAACAATTACTCTTACAAGGAATTCTCGAAAAACCTGATTTAAATGATGAAAAAATCAAAGCACTTATTACCAAATATGGTGATGGCAACGTCTTTACAAAAACCGACAGTAAAGGTCAAAAACTTGAATACATAATTAACGGGTTGGATTTGGGTGGAAATAAAAAAGGTGCGTTAATTACGCAAGGTGAATTTGATCGTAGCAAACCAACTAAATTAGTTACATTTGGTTGGTTAAACAGCGCCAGTCCCGAATGGAGTTTTAAGGTTGCCGAATTACTGAAATCACTCTATCCCAATGAAAATATTATTATTGGTGATTGGTCAGAACTTGCCCAAAATGTCAATTATTTGGGGGCAACTTCAGGCACAAAGATAGCAGGTGAAGCAATGGCAGCTAAACTTAAAGAATTAGGTGTTAAGTTCGATCAGTTAGAAATTATTGGTCATAGCTTAGGCGCGCAAGTTGCAGCTAATATTGCGGAATATGGCAAGAAGAATAACTATGGAACTGTCAACAAAATTGTTGGGTTAGATCCTGCTAGACCGAGTTTTGAAAGAAGTGGACTGATTCTTTTTAACAACCAATCTAATGAAGGACGCTTAGATAAGAGTGATGCAAAAGAAGTCGTTATTGTTCATAGCGACTATGATTCTATCATTTCCTTAGGATACAGAAAAGATGCAGGAACCACAGATATAAGATTGTCCAATGAAATTCTCAGTTCCTACCCTGGCAAGGATCACAGTGATGCTGTTTCATTTCTGATTAATGCCCTAACAAAAGGATACAAAACAGATGGATCTAGCTTAAATCAATTCTTGACCCAAAAGAAACAAGAACTTCAATCTGTACCCACATCGGCAACTGCCAATTCCCTATCTTCAGACGTTTTAAGTGATGTAAAAATCAATAATCAGGGAACAGATAACCAACTTCAACAGTTCATGAAATCATCGGGAACGTTCTTTGGTGCATCAGAAAATAATGTACAACAACTAACACCAATTGATCCTTTAGTTATTGATTTAGACGGAAATGGAGTCAAGGTAAATGATGCTAAAAACTCATCTATCTTCTTTGATATGGACGGTGATGGTTATGCGGAAAATACCGCTTGGGTTTCTCCTTTTGACGGTATTCTTGCAACTGATGTTAACCATGATGGAATAATCAACAACATCGGTGAAATTTTCTCTGAATACTACAGTAACAAATCTACTAAATCTGGAATACAAGCCTTAGCGAGTTTTGATAGCAATAAGAACGGCATCATTTCTGCTGCTGACAGTCGCTTTAATGAAATCCTGGTTTGGCAAGACCTAAATCAAAACGGTGTTAGCGAACCTGATGAACTCAAAACTCTCAGTCAACAAGGTATTACCAGCATTAACCTTAACGGTATCGCCAGCGAAAATGTCCAAAATGGCAACATCGTTCGTACTCGTTCTAGCTTTAACCGTAACGATGGTACAAGTGGAGAAATTGCTGATGTAGCTTTGCTGGTCAGTCCCGCAGGGTTTAAAGTTACTCAAACCAACCAAAGCACGAAAATTATCGCTGAAAATAATAGTACCAGTTCTTTTACTATCTTTAATGACACTGCTAATCATACACTGAATCTCACCCAAGAAGGGGTACAAGTCGCTCTTGGAAACGCAGGTAAAGACACACTCTACGCAACAGGAACTCAAAATGTCTTCCTTTCCGGTGCCGAAGGTGATGACACTTTGACGGGGGGACGTGGTAATGATTGGTTATTGGGTAACGAAGGTGAAGATATCCTTGATGGTGGTGCAGGAACTGATAACTTAGTCGGGGGAACAGGGAATGATACTTATATCGTCGACAGTAGCACAGACACCATTACTGAATTAACTAATGAGGGAACCGACACCATTCAATCCTCTGTCACTTTCAGTCTTATTAATGTCGCCAATGTCGAAAACCTTACTTTCACAGGAAATGCCGATATCAATGGCACAGGCAATGGTCTCAACAATATCATGAAAGGGAACAGTGGTAAAAACACTCTCAATGGTGGCGCAGGTAAGGATACTCTGACTGGTGGTTTAGGTAGCGATAAGTTTGTTTACCAAAATCTCACTGATTCTGTCTTGAGTAACTTTGATGTGATTACTGATTTTAATGCTACTACTGGCAATGATTTATTCCGTGTTGCCACTGTACGCAACGGATTTGTAAATGTTGGCGCAGTTAATACTCTAGATACCGCAGGTATTGGGGCAAAATTAACAGGTTCAGTCTTTGGCGCAAACTTTGCGGCTCAATTTAGTTTTGGACAAAGAACCTTTGTAGCTATTAATAATGCAATAGCTGGCTTTAATCCTGATGCTGATAGCATTATTGAAGTCACAGGTTTAACAGGAATCTTAACCACAGCTAATTTTACAGTGGTTTAATAGTTAACAGATACAGCATATTTCATACACATCAGGTACAAACTGAAGTCATCAAACTATTGTGGTGCGGGCATCTTACCAGCTAAATGTTTACCTCATAGTTTCTTATCAATAAGCAGGAGACAACTGACAAGCCCTGATTTTTCCCGGTCAGTCATGACTAATGAAATAAATACGCTACACTCATGTTAGGGGCGAACTAATGCCAGTTCGCCACAATACTTCTTGGAAGATATCCCTATCGCCTCCAAGTGGGTTAAAGCCCACTTTTTTTTATTGAATTTTCCCATGACTCATCCTTTAATACCACAAATTATTGATTTAGCCTCACCAGTAGCAGCAGAACTAGGATTAGAAATTGTTGGCGCTGTTTTTCACACAAACCAACGTCCTCCAGTCTTGCGGGTAGATATCTGTAATCCTCTACAGGACATTGGTTTAGATGATTGTGAAAGGATGAGCCGTGCCTTAGAAGCTTCATTAGACGCGGCAGAGATCATTTCAGACGCTTATGTATTGGAAGTATCCAGTCCTGGTATTTCGCGGCAACTGCTAACAGACAGGGAATTTATTTCCTTCAAAGGATTTCCTGTCATCATTTCCACTTCCCCACCCTACGAACAACAGCAAGAGTGGATAGGCCAATTAGTTCGCCGGGATGAGACTACAGTTTACCTTAATCAAAAAGGTCGTGTCGTGGAAATTCCCCGTGATCTCATCACCAAAGTACAACTAGATGAGTGTCGCTAACTAACTTGAGATTTTAGACATTGGATGAGGGACTGTTCGCAAGTCAAAAGTCAAAAAAGTTACCTCTTAATCAATCAAGAGGATTCCACAAGGAATAAGTTTTTTAGTTTTTATCCTCCAAAACAGAGGCTTTTGAACCATTTTTCTGATTAATCGGTAATTGGTGGGGAGTAATCAGTGATGCAAAAACAATCACTCCTTACTTATTATCTGATTGTGCTGACCACTTACATAAAATTTTAGGAGACTGCGTATGTCAATGGTGACTTTATCGGGATTAAAAGACCTAATTGAAAATATTAGCCAAGAACGAAATTTACCCCGTTTGGCTGTGCAAGCAGCTATTAGAGAAGCCTTACTCAAAGGTTACGAACGTTATCGTCGCGCCCAAAATTTAGAACGTAAACAATTTGACGAAGAATATTTTCAAAATTTTGAAGTAGAACTAGATATTGACGGCGAAGGATTTCGGGTACTTTCCACTAAAACTATTGTGGAAGCAGTCGCAAACTCCGATCATCAAATTTCCTTAGACGAAGTACAGCAAGTAGCCCCAGAAGCCCAACTAGGCGATTCTGTAGTATTAGATGTCACTCCCGATCAAGGCGAATTTGGGCGCATGGCCGCCATGCAAACAAAACAAGTATTAGCGCAAAAGTTGCGGGATCAACAGCGCCAAATGGTGCAAGAAGAGTTTCAAGACTTAGAAGGAACAGTATTACAGGCCAGAGTCTTACGTTTTGAAAGACAATCAGTAGTTTTAGCTGTCACAAGTGGACTAGGACAGCCAGAAGTAGAAGCCGAGTTACCGAAACGGGAACAACTACCCAACGATAACTATCGAGCTAATGCTATGTTTAAGGTATACCTGAAAAAAGTTTCCCAAGGACAACAACGGGGACCGCAACTCATGGTATCCCGTGCTGATGCAGGTTTAGTAGTTTATCTATTCGCCAACGAAGTCCCAGAAATTGAAGATGAGGTAGTGCGAATTGTGGCTGTAGCGCGAGAAGCTAACCCTCCCTCTCGTTATGTTGGCCCCCGGACAAAAATTGCTGTTGACACCCTAGATCGGGATGTAGACCCGGTTGGAGCTTGTATTGGGGCGCGGGGATCAAGAATCCAAGTGGTAGTGAATGAACTACGGGGAGAAAAAATTGATGTAATTCGCTGGTCTCCAGATCCAGCTACATACATTGCTAATGCGTTGAGTCCAGCGCGGGTAGATGAAGTCAGACTCATGGATCCTGAAAGTCGCCAAACCCACGTTTTAGTAGCAGAAGATCAACTCAGTTTAGCCATTGGTAAAGAAGGGCAAAATGTGCGATTAGCCGCCCGCTTGACTGGTTGGAAAATTGATATCAAAGATCAGGCTAAGTATGACCATGCAGCCGAAGATACCAAATTTGCCGCCGTCAGAGCGCAGTATCAAGCAGAAAATAACGAAGATGACAGATCAGAATTTGAAGATGAAATGGAAGAAGAATTAGAATTAAATCAAGATAGTTTTGACAACGACGAGGAAGATTAATTTTCCCAAATTATCACACTAGCTTAAACAGACAGTAGGGGCGGTAAACTCCGCCCAACAGTCAACCGTCAATCGTCCTCACAACAAAACTGTTTAGTATCAAAAAGATATCTGATTTAATCCGACAAAAGACTGATGAAACCCAACTATCGGCGTTGTATTAGTTGTCGTCAAGTCAACTTGAAACAAGAGTTTTGGCGGATTGTCCGCGTCTTTCCATCGGGAAATGTACAATTGGATCAGGGCATGGGGCGTTCTGCCTACATTTGTCGCCAGGCGAGTTGCTTGCAACTAGCTCAGAAAAAAAATAGACTAGGGCGTTGCCTTTGGCCAGCGCAGCGATCGCTGCAAGGAAAAGTCCCAGACACAGTGTATCAAACATTGTGGCAACGTTTAAATCACAGTGATTCCTAAGATCAGATGAATGGTAATAACTAAAATTGCGATAATCTCTAAAAAGAAGATGAAAAAGCCAACCTATTGGCACTTTTAATCATAACCTTTAGTATCGCTCAAGTTAGTGCCAAAATAGTAAATGGATGTAAACCGCTAATTTCATCTACCTAATTGTTGGGTAGAAGACTCCCAGCATTACCTCCACAGAAGTTTTTCTAGATCGTGTTGTGGAAGAATCACCAATCAGCAAAACAAAAACATCAAACATGGCCACCTGGTAGCGCCAAAGCGCAATTGGACATCAACCATCATTTCTGGTGGAGATGCCAGCATTAAACCGAAACATCTCTCTTTCCTGACTGGAGGCACCGGCAAAATCACCAAGGGCAACCGCAAAAAAACAGTGATCAAAGGGTGGAGATGTCACAAACCAGGCAACCATCCGTTAAAACTGTAAATTAAAGGGGAAAGAGTGGATGAACAACGGCAAAGTTAGAATCTATGACTTATCAAAGGAATTGAATTTGGATAATAAGGAGCTATTAGCAATCTGCGACCAGCTTGATATTGCCGTCAAAAGCCATAGCAGTACCATTTCCGAATCTGAAGCTGAACAAATTCGTAGCGCGGCCGAAAAAGTTGCCGCCACGAGTTTAGCCTCTAAAAAGGAACAAGGTGCAAATGTCCATAAACCAAATTCATCCCAAAACAGCGCTAAAAATCGTCCTAGCGCCAATCACAAACAACAAATTCTGGAAATTCGTAAACCCAAAATATTGAGAAACACTACTACCAACAGCCCAGATGCCTCAGTCGCAACTGACGCTAATCATCCTTCACCTCCACGGCCTTTCGCTACACCAGTCTCACCCATGAAGCCGACGGCACCATCTCGACCAGTACCACGGAATCAATCTGAGACTCCGCAAAAGCCTAATCTTAACCCACCGGAACAGGAATCTCAACCTGAATTGGTAACTCAGAAGCCTACAGCGGAAAAATCAGAAAAAATATCTACTCCTAGACCCAAACCAGAGAAACCACAAAAACCCCAACTGGCTTCTCCACCTCCTCGTCCTGATGGTCAATCATCAGGAACAGAACAGATCGGAACTACGGACAAACCAATTCTCAAACGCGATCGCCCACAACAGCGCACAGAGGAAGATAGACAACCCGTACGAGGTAAAGCCAATAAACCCTCAGCCGACCAAGGTTCACAAACTGCGCCACCAAGACCCAGTCGCGGTAACTCAGCCCCAACCAAACCAGAACAACGGGGCAATAGACCATCCGTTGGCGCACCAGGCGATATTCAACGTCCTAGTAGACCTGCACGCTCCGGTGAACCAGCCGCAGCCATGCCCATTGCCACTCCACCCAGACATAATGCGGGGGGAGCGAAAAAAGAACTATTAGACGAGACACCAATTGTTCCCGATCTTCTGGATCTCAAGCGCCCCACACCGCCTCGTCCTAGCAAAGGTGGCAAAAAATGGCAAGAAGAAGAAATCATTGACGAAATCAAAGAAAAGGCTAAGGTCGGTCCCAAGAATAAACGGATCAAGCCCATCCTGGATGATGATTTACTCGATGATGAAGAACTAGGTGAGAATGGCATAGACATTGGTACTGCTGTACAGGTTAGTCTTTCCATTGCCCGTCCTCCCAAACCCAAGTCCGCTCGCGCCGCTACTCCAACAGCAGCAGTTATCGCCGCACCTAGTACCAAAGGTAAAAAATCTAGTTCTCCCCGCGAACAAAACCGTCGCCAAGAAGTAGAACAAAAAGCTGAACGTCCAGCCACATTAACTATTACCGGTCCATTAACAGTTCAAGAACTGGCGGATGCTTTAGTTATTGCCGATACAGAGATTGTCAAAATCCTGTTTATGAAAGGCATGGCTGTGAGTATCACCCAAAACCTCGATATTCCCACCATTACTCTAGTCGCCAAAGAACTAGAAGTGGAAGTGGAAGTGGTCGAACGTGAAGCTGAAGCTCGCAAAGTCACAGAAATGATTGACTTGGCAGATTTGGATCACCTGATCCGTCGTCCTCCCGTTGTCACCATCATGGGTCACGTAGACCACGGTAAAACCACTCTCCTTGACTCCATTCGCAAAACTAAAGTTGCTGCTGGCGAAGCTGGCGGTATTACCCAACATATCGGCGCATACCACGTAGATATCGAACATGAAGGTAAACCACAACAAATTGTCTTCCTAGATACTCCCGGTCACGAAGCCTTTACAGCTATGCGTGCCAGAGGAGCTAGGGTGACAGATATTGCCGTTTTAGTTGTAGCGGCTGATGACGGTGTTCGTCCCCAAACCATCGAAGCTATTAGCCACGCTAAAGCCGCAGATGTTCCCATTGTTGTTGCCATCAATAAGATTGATAAAGAAGGCGCACAACCAGAACGGGTGAAACAAGAACTTACCAATTATGGTTTAACCGCTGAAGACTGGGGTGGTGATACAATCATGGTTCCTGTTAGTGCCATGAAAGGTGAAAACCTGGATACCCTCCTGGAAATGATTATGCTGGTATCGGAAGTTGCCGAACTATCCGCCAATCCAGATCGGGTGGCTAAAGGTACAGTTATTGAAGCACATTTGGATAAAGCTAAGGGTGCCGTTGCGACCTTACTAATTCAAAACGGTACTCTCCACGTTGGCGATATGCTAGTCGCTGGATCGGCCTTCGGTAAAGTCCGGGCGATGGTCAATGATCGCGGTAAGCGCGTAGATATCGCTAGTCCATCCTTTGCAGTTGAGGTTCTCGGTTTAAGTGATGTACCTGCTGCCGGTGATGATTTCGAGGTCTTTGAAAATGAAAAAGAAGCTCGTGCATTGGCAAGCGATCGCGCCGACAAACAACGTCAATCTCGCTTGTTACAAGGTCGTGTTACCCTCACTACCCTGTCAGCACAAGCACAAGAAGGCGAGTTGAAAGAACTCAACTTGATCCTCAAGGGCGACGTGCAAGGTTCTGTGGAGGCTATTATCGGCTCTCTGCGCCAAATTCCTCAAAACGAAGTCCAAATTCGGATGCTCCTGGCTACGGCTGGCGAAATCACCGAAACAGATATAGACTTAGCTGCGGCTAGTAATGCTGTCATCATTGGGTTCAATACTACCTATGCCAGTGGTGCTAGACAAGCTGCGGATGAAGCAGGTGTAGATGTTCGGGAATACAACATCATCTACAAACTCTTGGAAGATATTCAAGGTGCTTTAGAAGGTCTACTTGAACCAGAATTGGTGGAAGAACCCTTGGGACAAACAGAAGTCCGTGCAGTCTTCCCCGTTGGTCGTGGTGCTGTTGCCGGTTGTTATGTCCAATCTGGTAAACTCGTTCGCAACTGTAAAGTGCGCGTGCGTCGTAACAACAAGGTAATTTATGAGGGTGTCCTTGACTCCCTAAAACGGATGAAGGAAGATACCCGCGAAGTTAACTCAGGTTATGAATGTGGTATCGGCATTGATAAGTTCCATGACTGGGCTGAAAATGACATTATCGAAGCCTATCAAATGGTAACTAAACGTCGTACCCTGACTATGACAAAGTAGTCCGGTGATCACAGCGTTGAGTGCTGAGTTGATGAGTGTTGAATCAAAATTATTGAGGGTTCAACACTCAAATAAGATAAACTCAGCACTCCGTAATTGAGGATTCAGAAACAGTAAAACCCGGTGTGAGAAATAGTTCCATGATTAATTTCAGTTTATAAACCCCTTGACTGCTGATACAACTTAAAAAAGTTATCGGTTTAATTAAGAACAAGTTATTTTAGAAATTTCTCGCAGCAAATTCTCGATTTAGTGATGAATGAGACAGAATTTTCCAGTATAAAACCATTATCTTGAGAAAAGATTAAGCAAGAATTTTCAATTTTAGGTTTGGGTGACTCAAATCAGGTCTTCCCCTTAAGTGCGAAATAGATAATCAATTTTAAATCCCAAATCCCCAATTGTCTAACTCTGGAAGTCACACATAAGGAATGAGGAATTATGGCTCAATTTCCAACTTCTAGCGATTACGCCCATAATCACGATAGTAAAGACTATATCAAGGGTGAGCGTAGAGATCGCCAATTATCTGTTAACACTCAATTTTGGCATAATCTGAAATACGTGATCTCTGCTAGTTCTGGCTTTAAAAGATGGCAACTAGAATGTAATACCCAATTAGAAAGTCTACGTCTAGATCAACAAGTACAAATGTATCTAAGAGAAACTTTAGAAACTTTAGCTTATTAACCATTTGGTAAATACTTACCAGTTGCCCTGGTCTTGGCAGGAAATTTGAGGATAAGAAATCTTATCCTCAATTTTTATAAGGAAAATGCCGAAAACCCTTGAAGGTGGGTTGGTTGAGGGACTTCCAAATCAAATTTTTTAGGACTTACGCAAGATGTAACTGAAACCCTTATTCTTTGGTAGGGGTAATTCATAAATACCCCTACTTTTGGTTTGCGTAAGTCCTGAACTTATTCAGCAAACCTACGTATAGTCCAACCATCAAATAGGATTGCTATCTTAAGTTATATTATTTTTTTAATACCGACTTTAGCTGAATAAGTGCTAATCATCCGCTATAGTTTGTCATGAGTTTTACCTTAAACTTTTGTGAAGGTACCATAATTAAGTAGATAATTTCAGTAACAAAATGAAAAATCAGGGTTTTCACATTTCCAATTTATCCTTGCAAAGCACCTTTACAGCTTTGTTATTAATTGCTGGTAGCTCTACTCTTATACCTAGTCAGGTTAAAGCAGGTAATAGACCAGTGGTAACTGCCCAAGCTCCAGCTAGTGCTAGTATCATTTATGTTAATTCCGCTACAGGACAAGACGCAACAGGGACGGGAACTGTTGCCTCACCTTATAAAACAATTACCTTTGCTCTATCTAAGGCTCAACCAGGTACAGTAATTCAGGTTGCTCCTGGTAGCTATACTAAGGATAGTGGTGAACAATTTCCCCTTGTGCTTAACCCAGGTGTGACACTTCAAGGTAATGAATCCAACAAAGGTGAAGGAGTTATAATTAGTGGTGGTGGTTTTTACACCAGTCGTACTTGGGCAAAACAGGATATTACAGTATTAGCTAACAATAATACTACGATTACAGGTTTAACTTTTACCAATCCTAATTCACGGGGAACGGCTATTTGGTTAGAATCGAGTAGTCCTGTGATCAAAAACTGTACCTTTATTAACAGCAAGAGAGACGGGGTTTATCTTACAGGTACAGCTAATCCCCAAGTTGAAAATAACGTCTTTTTGAAAAACGAGGGTCAGGGGATTTCCGTAACTAAATCTGCCCAAGGTTCAATTCGTAGCAACTTCTTCCAAGATAATGGTTTTGGTCTGGCAGTTGGTGGTAGTTCCACACCTTTGATAGAGGGCAACAATATCATCCAAAACAAAAGCGGTTTGTATATCAATGATACGGCAAAACCCATACTCCGTAAAAACTCCATTCGCAATAATACACAGGATGGTATAGTTGCTACTATCAACGCAGTCCCTAACCTGGGAACTAATGATAGCCCTGGCGGTAATCTCATCCGCGATAACGCTCGTTATGATCTCAACAATGCGACAAAAGGTATGAGAATTGTCGCAGTTGGTAATGATATCAATGAGAAGAAGATTTTTGGCGCAGTTGATTTTGTGGCGACTACTGTGACTACTCCTCCCAATAATAATACTGGGAATACTGGGAATACTGGGAATACGGCTTTTAAAGATGTTCCAACAGGTTATTGGGCAAAAACTTATATTGAAGCCTTAGCTTCTCAAAATATTATTGCAGGTTTTCCCGATGGTAGTTTTAAACCTAATCAACCTGTAACCCGCGCTCAATTTGCGGCGATTATTAATAAGGCTTTTAAACCTAAGTCAACACGGGCGGCTATTACTTTTAATGATGTAGCCGGCAATTATTGGGCTTATAATGCCATTCAAATTGCTTCTAGTAGTCCTTTCCTTTCTGGTTATCCTGATTTCACTTTTAAACCAGAGCAACAAATTCCTAGAGTTCAAGCTTTGGTAGCTTTGGCTAATGGTTTGGGTTTAACTGCTAGTTCTCAAAGTATCATCAGCTTCTATATGGATGCTGGTGAAATTCCTAGTTATGCAGTCGGTCCGGTAGCTGCTGCAACTCTACGCCAATTAGTGATTAACTATCCCAATGTGAAGGAACTTGCACCTCAACGTCAAGCCACTAGAGCCGATATCGCAGCCTTTGTCTATCAAGCGCTGGTTAATGCTGGACGGGTTAAACCTATTAATTCTCCCTATTTGGTGACAGGTAAATAGGCAGGGAGGCAGCGGTTCGACTCCCTTCGACTCCGCTCAGGGCAAGTCCCTCAGGGCAAGTTGCGGACATCGAGCGAAGTCGAGATGCACCAACCGGGAGCAGGGGAGCGGAGGAGAATTATATTTTTAGTTCTTCCTTCTTTCTTCTTCCTCCTGAACTCCTGATAGCAAAGCGTGGCGTTAGCCATACTCCTGCCTATTGCTTTTTCTTTCTGTTTTCCCATTGCCACAGAAGTACCATTAGTCCTATTACTCCTAGTTGAAGGGCGAAATTAGGCAGGGCTTGTTCAATATCCCGTCCTGCTAGGAGTTGAAAGAAGAAGACGAATGCACCGATAAAGCCCGATGCACCCACGCTGATGTAGATAAATTTCCGCAAGCCCCGATAGGGTGCGGCTGCTTCGGCTTTGAGGCGTTGATATTGTTGAGGTTTAAGATTATTTTGAGAATTTTGTTCCATCATTAGTAAATTATGTTATCATACTGGACTGTATGCGCCGATGTGGCTCAGGGGTAGAGCAACTGATTCGTAATCAGTAGGTCGTGAGTTCAAATCTCATCATCGGCTTTAAGTAATATAACAAGTGTCAGACGGGCAGATTCACTAGCTACTAAGCTACAGTGAATCGTAGTTTGAATCATGCCTTATTTAGTATAATTTGATAGGGTAATAGCGATCGCATCTTTGGATGAAGGTAAGGCTGTAATTCCTGTGTGGTTAGATATAATTTATAACAAGTTAAATAATAGACTCATTAATCAGAATGAATTTGCTTAATCTGTAGGGGAAGATAATGCTTTTCGGCTGATCAAACCATTTCCCAGAATCTTCATCAATCTGATGAAGCCGTACAGCGTCGGATTCGCCAAATCATGGAAAATGCTAGAAGTCCAACTCGGTTTTTATTTGACTTCCAGGCATACGGGAATGATTTTGATGAAGAAGTAGCTGCTGATTTAGTGAGTGGAGAAATTGCGGCTATTGACTCTACAGATGTTTTACCTGTTACTGACTTAATGAATACTTCCTTTTATGCCGTTGGAGTTGGATGTATTACCAGTCAGAATCGCCATAATCCAGAGGTTGTTTTAACTACTACAAACACTCGCTATGCAAGACCTGATGAAATTGCAGCAAATGATAGTGATTTGTTTAGTTTATGTGATGAATTAGATAACACTCGTCAGACTAAAGGCTCTTGGGCTACAACATTTCGGGAATATCAAGAACGAACAATAGCCATTGATTGTGAGCAAGAAACTGTGCTGCTAGATGGACCAATTTTTACTCAAAACTTGATTACTCAACATTCAGGACGAGAGCTTTATTCTAGGATGATGCAAACAGGGAAGCGTTTTATTGGTGTCATCAAAGATTTGGGTAGTTCTTGGGCAATTAGTAAGTGGACAGCTATGAGTTTAGAAAGAGGAGAGGGATTCGTCCTGTGTCCTATTCAAGACCAGTATCAACGACTATTTAGAGATAACATAAGTATTAATACTGGGGTCAATAGATTACCAGGACAGTATGTTCGGGTAGTCTATCGTCCTGCTGAAAAAGCATTTGCCTTTGAATGCGCTCTAGCTGATTTATCATACGCAGTTAGTTTATTGCGACAAGATGCTAGTCCAACTATTAACCACGAAATACCGCTTTTGCTGGAAACAGTTGATTGGCATCTTAGAGGAAGCAATAACTCTCAGTCCATTAAACACTCCTTTATTAGCGAAATTCAGCGCAATAATTATCGTATGGGAGTTGATATTACAAATGAAGGTAACTACAGATGACACTAATTCAAATTCCTGACACGATTAATTCAGATTTAAGTTTAATCTGTGGCTACACTTTTAACGAGCCAGAATTATCCGCAAATGATTTTGTAATTGTTGAAGATCATGCAAGCCACAGGAACTATTTTGGACAAGTTGTTAGTCCCCAAGCAAACTTGAATCGTTCGGCTCTTGGACCACAAGATAATGCGACAATTAATGCGTTTGAACAGTTAGAGCAGAACAACTATGCTCGTGAAGTTGTAGTTAGAGAGGTTTATTTTTATCAGGTAAACCTGATTAAAGATATTACTCAAGATCCACCAAGTAGCGTTCGTCGGCGGCCTCAAATTGGTTCTATTGCCAGACAAGCTACTCAGGAAGAAATCATCCGATACTTAAACTTACCTCCTGCGAATGAAATATCTCGAATTGGACAGATTATTGATTCAAATATTGGCATTAAAATGCGATATCTACAATAAGCTATGTGATCGCTCTTATATATCTTAAATTCTCTTCTGATGTTCTATTATCTCCCCAAACGGTCTAAAACACCGATGACACCAATCATCAAAAATTTCTCTGTCTTGTACTTTTTGCATTTAACTCACCGTGAAATACTATCAACAACATCCTAACGCCTTTCCTCTTAATTATCTTCAGGACTTGTGGGGAGAAATTCAAGCTTGTCCATATTTTGCAATTAATAACCTCAACCGGGATTTTATTAATACAAAAGGCTTTTCTGTGGTCTTTCAACGTCAAGGTTTAACAGAAGTTATCCAAAAATTCCCCTATTTTAAACCCTATCTAGATGTTGCAATTTTTCCTAATTGTAACGCTTTTTATCTCAATCCTTTACTCCTAAAATCCGGTTCTCGCGTTGATCCCCATATTGATCGGTCTTTGCGTTCCTATTGTAAAACTGTTGAACCTCCTGCATTTGTGAGTGTGCTTTATGTCCGCGTTCCAGAGGATATGGAGGGGGGTGAATTGGTGTTAAAATTACAAAAACGCCAAGTGGGACAAATTAAACCCCAAACCAATTCTTTAATTTACTTTCAGGGTGATTTAACTCATTCGGTGAATGCAGTTACAAGTCATGGAAATCGTTTAAGTCTTGTTTGTGAACAGTATTGTTTAAGTGAAGAAGAACTGGAGGATATACCACAGTTTACATTAGAGTCGAGGGCAAATCAAGGAAATGGGAAAAAACAAAGGAAGTAGGTTATAATGTCAATAATTTACAATAACTTATATATTGTTTAAATTATGAAGATTATTTCACTTCGACTCAAGAATAATTTTTTAGGTTGGGATTTTGATGAAATTGATTTTTCATCAAATTTAACTCTTTTGGTAGGTGTTTCTGGTGCAGGTAAAACTCAAATTCTGCGTGCAATTCTGGATTTAAAACGTATTGCAAATGGAGAAGCGATAAATGGTTTTGAGTGGAAAATAAGATTTTCTACTGTAAATGGTAATGAATTCGTCTGGGAAGGTGGGTTTGATACCATTGATACTCAAGCAGATGAATTAATTTTTGATGAGCAAGACGAAAAAGAAAAACCATCATTACTTTATGAAAACCTGATTTCCAGAAATGACATTTTAACTGAACGCAGTCTAGAAAAAATCAAGGTTAAAAATCAAGAGATGCCTAAATTTTCTTCACATCAATCAATAGTGTATATCTTGAGAGAAGAAAGCGATATCAAAGACGCTTATGATGCTTTGAACAAAATCGAATACCGCGATCAAACAAGAAACGGTATATATAAAATGCCAGATAAACCTTTGCATTTTCTCAGCAGTAAATATAAAACATTAGATAGTATAGTTAATAGTGGTGAAGATATTATAACTAAACTATATCTAACTTATTTCCATAAATTAGATGTTTTCGATAAAATTAGATTAAGTTTCATTGATATTTTTCAACAAATAGAAGATATCAAAGTTGAACTTCTTGACAGAGATGATCTTCCAAAAAATGTTTTTATTCCTTTTGTTTTTATAAAAGAAAAATCTGTACGGAAATGGATTAGAGAAGATAGGATGTCTTCAGGTATGTTGAGGACACTTATTCATCTTAGTGAAATTTACCTTTCAAATCCAGGAACTGTAATACTAATTGATGAATTTGAAAATAGTTTAGGCATAAATTGTATTGATATATTGACTGATGACCTGATTCATGAAAATAAAACTTTGCAGTTTCTAGCTACCAGTCATCATCCTTATATTATCAATAATATTCCCTATGAATATTGGAAAATAGTTACTCGCGAAGGTGGACATATTAATATTCGTAATGCGTCAGATTATCATTTAGGTAAATCTAAACAAGAAGCATTTCTTCAATTAACCAAAATTCTGGAAAAACAATCGTAATATGAATTTCTATTTTGTATTTGAAGGGAAAACGGAAGCGATTGTTTATAAGAAATGGTTATCTGTACTTCTTCCACATTTAACGGAAGTGGATAGTTTTGATGCTGTCAGTCACAATAACTATTATTATGAAAGTGATATGGGTGTTCCTGATTGTTATCGAGTTGCTGCTAATGCTATCCAGGAAATTAACGAAGTCCCAAAATATGATTACTTGGTACTATTTACAGATGCAGATAGAATTTTGCTCAAAAATAGATGTTGAAGAAAATACGTAAGACATAATCCTACACTAATCCTATTCGGTGCAGTGTAGGACTATTCTTATTTTTAACCCACAGAAAGTATCTGAGGTTGAGTTGCTAACTTTTCAGTAGCAGTAAAAACCTCTTGCCTAGCCCATTGATCGGCTGCTAGAATGTCATCTAAAGAAGGATTTTGTTTGTTATCATTTTGATGGCGATCGCACACAAACTCAATAGACCGCGCAATATCCAAATAGCCAATTTTTTCATCTAAAAACAGCGCCACAGCTTGTTCATTGGCCGCATTCAAAACCGCCGGCATTGAACCACCTGCCCTACCAGCAGCATAAGCCAAACCCATGCAAGGATACTTTTGATGATCCGGTTCACGGAAAGTTAAATCACCAGATTTTACTAAATTCAATCTTTCCCAATTAGTGTAAATTCTTTCCGGCCAAGACATTGCGTAAAGCAATGGTAAACGCATATCCGGCCAACCCAGTTGGGCTAAAACAGAAGTATCTTGTAACTCAATTAAAGAATGAATAATACTTTGGGGATGAATGACAATTTCGATATCATCATAATCCATCCCAAACAAATAATGAGCCTCAATTACTTCTAAACCCTTATTCATTAAAGTTGCCGAGTCTACAGTAATTTTACGCCCCATTGACCAATTAGGATGTTTAATAGCATCCGCAACTTTTACAGTTGGCAACTTTTCCACAGGCCAGTCTCGGAACGCACCACCGGAAGCAGTTAGTAATATTTTCCTTAACCCACCTTGAGGAACACCTTGCAGACATTGGAAAATTGCGGAATGTTCGGAATCTGCTGGTAATAGTTTCACTCCGTGTTTTTCCACTAAAGGTAACACCACAGGCGCGCCCGCAATGATAGTTTCTTTATTTGCTAAAGCAATATCTTTACCCGCTTCAATTGCGGCAATGGTTGGTAATAAACCCGCACAACCAACAATACCAGTAACCACCGTTTGGGCATCACCATAACGGGCAACTTCAATCACTCCCGTTTCCCCAGCCAGTAAAATAGGTTGGGGGTAAACATCCTTAATTGCTTCCTGGAGTTCTGGTAACTTATCCGCCGCAGAAATAGCGGCAATTTGGGGGCGAAACTGGCGAATTTGCGCCGCGAATAACTCCACATTGCGTCCAGCAGCCAGTCCAACTATGCGAAACTTATCTGGATGTTCCGAAACGATATCTAAGGTTTGAGTACCAATTGACCCAGTAGAACCGATGAGAGTAATAGCTTTCACAATCTTTTAAGAATTAACAGATAATCTTAAATATAAATGGCTGGGGACTCATTAGATACGGGGATCATCGCAAATATGCAAATTTATCCTCAGAATTATCAGAATATAGGAGTAACATTTGATTTAGAAAATATACGTAGAGGCGAAGCATTCGCCCCTGGAATCTCGGTATTTTAGGAATTCCACCGGAACGTCCTACAGTAGGAGGAAAGAAAAATACACAAAATTAAACTCGCTTTCCTAATTCTTTCACCACAGCAACAAGTTCTTTAGTAGGAATATCTTTTTTGCAAATTCTATCAAAATTATGTGTATTTTTAGTTCCCCCATAAGATATTTCATCTAGAGAAGAATAAGCTAAAATTTGAGTTGTTGACGATATAGATTTGATGTAAGTAGATACTGACCAACCATCCATAATTGGCATTTGTAAATCTAGAATAATTACATCAGGTTGATGGCATTTAAACATTTCTATAGCTTCTTGACCATTACTAGCTAAACCGACAACATGAATATTTTCTTGCACAGAAAAAACTAATTGTAGGCTTAACCGAGTTAGTTCATGATCATCAACTATAAGCAGACGTAAGTTAGCAGACTCACGGGACAACATTAACATTCCTAGAAAATAATTAATATGAAGTTATACCAATTGATTTCAATGCTGATACTGATAAATTTTGTGTAGGAGTTTAACCAAAACCCACCCAAATATTTTGATCATGATTAAAGTGAAACAGCCTGATACCTATTAAGAAATAGGAGGGCTGTTTACAGTTTACAAATATCAATACAAAAATCACTCTATCTTCGGGATGAATTTTCACTAAATAATTAGTAATTTTAATGCTAAAAAATCATAGGAAAAATATCTTTTTTGCATTTCCTTAATTACTGAATAATCGCCCCCAGTCCTAAGATCAATAATATCGAGTACTGGAGAGAAAGTTATGATTCACCTTTGCTGCAACTGATGAGAATTTAAGAAAAGTTTAATTAATGCCTACAGCACGCAAAGCCATAGACATAATCGTTTTTTGAGAATTAGCTTCTCGGCCATCAACTGGATTTCTTTGGATATAAGTTCCATCAGATTGTAATTCCCAAGCATGACGATTATCCGCTAACATAATGCCTAGGATTTCTTGTAAATCCTTAGCAATATCAGGGTCTTTAATGGGAGTAATTACTTCAACTCGACGATCTAAATTTCGGCTCATCCAATCTGCACTACCGATATATATTTCTTCTTGACTATTGTTGTAGAAATAAAAGATACGGGAGTGTTCCAAAAAGCGGCCAATAATGCTAATAATGCGAATATTTTCACTCAGATTTGCTATACCAGGACGTAAACAACAAATACCGCGAATAATGAGATCAATTTGCACACCAGCACGGGAAGCTTCATAGAGAGTGGCGATAATTTGCGGATCAACTAGAGCGTTCATTTTCCCTACAATGCGACCAGAAAATCCATTTTGGACATTTTCAATTTCGCGCTTAATTAATTCCAGAAAGCGATCGCGCATATTTACAGGAGCTACCATAATTTCTCGATAGGATTTTTGTCGAGAGTAGCCAGTTAAAAAATTAAACACATCGGTTAAATCTGCTCCCAATTCTTCCCGACAACTAAACAAACCTAAATCTGTATACAGTCGTGCGGTTTTTGGGTTATAGTTGCCAGTCCCAATATGTACATAGCGACGCATCCGATCTTTTTCTCTTCGCACCACCAGGACAATTTTGCTATGGGTTTTTAACCCCACCAAACCATAGACAACATGAACCCCAACTCTTTCTAAACGCCTAGCCCAGTAGATATTATTCTCCTCATCAAATCGGGCTTTTAATTCCACTAATACTGAAACTTGTTTACCATTTTCCGCCGCCGCAATTAAAGCATTAACTATGGGTGAATCTCCCGAAGTACGGTAAAGAGTCATTTTGATCGCCAACACATTGGGGTCATGGGCAGCACTGGTAATAAAGCGCACTACTGAACCGGAAAAAGATTGATAGGGATGATGAACCAACAAATCTTTTTCCCGAATGATGGCAAAAAAATCTTTTCCTTCTTCTATTTCATGGACATCAAGATTAATTGATGGTTCTCTTAACCGTTGTAAACGGGAAGGAACAACAGATTGACGTGGGGGGTCTTTCAGGTCTGGTAATGGTAGCGCCAGAAAATATATTAAATCCCGCAGTCCTAACAGACCATCAACCTCGTAAATATCATTTTCCGTTAATCCTAAATCCTGCAACAACCGATAACGCACAGATTCAGGTGTTTGGGAGCGAATTTCTAACCTCACCGTACTACCACCCATGCGGCGTTTACGGAGTTCCTGTTCAATAGCTAATAACAGATCATCCGCTTCATCTTCTTCCAATTCTAGATCCGCATCACGGGTAATACGGAAGGGGTGATATTCTTGAATATTCATCCCTGGAAATAGAGATTCTAAATTATGGGCGATCGCTTGTTCTAAAGGAATCCCCGTCCAATTAGCGGTTTTACCATTGTCTTGAGTTCGTAACTCTGGAGGTAAAGGCAAAAATCGCGGTAACACCTGGGGGACTTTCACCCGTGCAAAAAACTCCTCATCCGTATCAGGATTTTTCAGCATCACCGCCAAATTTAAACTCAGATTAGAAATGTGGGGAAAAGGATGACTAGGATCAACAGCTAGAGGAGTCAGCACCGGAAACACCTGTTCCTCAAAATAGTTATCTAAATAACTGCGCTGTTTTTCATTCAGTTCTATGTAATCTAAAATATAGATTCCCTGTTGTATTAACAGCGGTCGCAGCACTTCCTCAAATTCTGCATTCAGTTTTTTAAGTTGCGGAATCAAATGCAGACGAATATCATCTAGTTGCTTTTGTGGTGTCCGTCCATCAGCAGTTAATAAATTCACAGTAGCTTCCACCTGTTGCTTTAACCCCGCCACGCGCACCATAAAAAATTCGTCGAGATTAGAACTAAAAATGGCCAAAAATTTCAGCCTTTCTAATACAGGAGTTCTCGGATCACAAGCTTCATGTAACACCCGATCATTAAACTTTAGCCAACTTAACTCACGGTTAATGTAGTATTGTGGATCACTCAGATTAATTGCAGCAGAATTCTTTTTTGGTTTTGGCATAATCACCTAGATCAAGGCAGATATTACCTATCAAGCAAATGAATATCAATATCTTAATTGCTATTGATAAGATTTTAACAATTCTGGAACTATAAACCCGATCAAGTTCTGCTTTGATGGTTTCCATGTATAAAAAATAATTATTTCAGGACTCATACCATTTCTTTGTAAAGTTGCATATAATTCACCCCTCGACTTCGCCGTCCCCCCTTAGTAAGGGCGGACTGATTATGTGCATCTTCATAAAAAATTGGTATTACGCTTAAAATTTCTAGGAGATAATGAGATAAAACTGCATGAGTCAGAACACAGA
>OGVQ01000071.1_pt1 | contig 26880 bp, 28 predicted proteins | sample 1575801 | NCBI WGS metagenome assembly OGVQ01 (sample SAMN07581550, study PRJEB24739) | freshwater metagenome | place: Singapore | collected 2015-04 | reverse complement strand
AGTAACCCGAAGTCACCCACCCGGTTTGTCACAAATGCCTTTTGACAAGCATCCGCTGCCGCTTTGCGGTCATACCAAAAGCCAACCAGGAGGTAGGAACACATCCCCACCAATTCCCAGAAAATGTCTAGCATCTAGTAGTCTGTCAAGCTAGAAATGACGGTAGCAGGGGAGAAATTTCTTCCTTCTTCCTGAACTCCTGACTCTTCAAAATATTTTTATTTGTGGTGAAAAATATCTAATAATATGCTCCAAGTAGGCTATAAATTAGAGTAGCCAGCACCAATGATGTAATGATGACATAGATAAAATTTTTCTGTAACAGAAAAGTTAAGAAAGAAATAATCACACGCAAAATTGGGATAGCAATTAGTATTAACAAACCTAGTTGAATAATTCCTCTCCGACTACCTGCCAAAACTGAATTGACTACACCTGCTGGGGAGTGAAACTCAGATGGTGTACCTATAAATACTTGGTATTCAGCAGGTTCAGAACCATGATTTATTAAGTATAATATACCGCCCAATAATACTACAAAACTCGCAATTAAAACTCCATATTTTAGAAGATTGCTGAGTATATATTCTAATTGTTTTTCACTGGCTGATTTTATAAATTTTTGCTGGTTAATATTGTCAACATGATGATTAAGTCCTTGTTCTTCTAACTGTTGAATATCAGAATCTTGCCCACTTAATTCAAAAGAGAAATTGCTAACTGTTCTTTCTATTTGGGTTGTGGAAGTCCAGCGAAAACCAGAATTTAATTTATACATAATTATAACCCTCCTATGAGACTGTTATAGACCATTTTTAATGCCATTACTACCAATACAAAACTGAAAATAATTCTCAGAATTTGAGTTTTAGCGCCGATCAAAATTCTTGCTCCCAAAAAAGCACCTGGTAACACTCCCAACATCACGGGCATAGATAAACCCGGATCTATGTATCCCTGTGTTAAATAAACACCTGCTGAAGCTGCGGCTGTTACCCCAATCATAAAATTGCTGGTAGTAGTGGAAACTTTAAAAGGAAGACCCATAGCTTGATCCATGGCCAACACTTTAAATGCCCCTGAACCAATTCCTAATAAACCGGAAAGGATTCCAGCTATTAACATAACACTAAAACCAGCAGGTAAAGCACGAACTTGGTAAGGTATTACACCTTCAGTAGTAGGATAAGTACCATTAAGCTGGAGATATTCAGCGATGGGATCTGGATCAACAATGTCTGTGTGTTCTGGTCTGGGGCATTGAGACAAGTATGCTGAATAAATTAATACAATTGCTAAAATTAATGATAGTATTTTTACAGTTACATGAGCGGCAATTAAAGCCCCCATAAGAGCGCCAATAGTGGTGGCTACTTCTAGAAACATTCCTAAACGCAAATTAGCGTAACCTTTTTTGATGTAAGTAGAGGCTGAACCAAGGGATGTGGCAATTACGGAGACAAGGGAAGCACCAACGGCATAACGAATATCAACACCAAAAACGGAAGTTAATAAGGGAACTATGACCACTCCACCGCCTAATCCTGTTAATGCTCCTACTAAACCTGCACTCAATGATCCGAGCCAAACTAATAAAGAAAATGCTAGTATACTCACTTTTAATTCCTCATGGTTTATTACTTATTAGTCGTTAGTCCTTAGTGATTGGTAATTGATCAAACTTTTACCAATCATCTGTTAATTCTTACTTAAATGGCATCAAACTGAAAGTATTAATGCCAAGGAATATGAAAGCACCTAATCCTATTAAAATAAAAGGGATGAAACGGTTGCCATATTTAGCTATATCTATTTTTTAGTTATACTTTCTAGATTTTTCAGAACAATAATTTATAGGTTCTGTACAAAATTGTCTCTAATAATCTGCAACTCCTATTTATAGATAACCCCTATATCTACTACTGTCAGTTAATTTTATTAGTTGTGCTTACTTGCATAAATCAAATATTACATGATATCTTTTTATTATGCAAGGGATTTATCATATTTTTTGTCATTTGTTTGTTATAAATGAATCCTCAAAAGATCATCGGAGTTTGTGGGAATTAATTATAGAATTGGTACTGAGTAACCGATATTACTTAGCTTTATCAATGATATAATCTCCGGTAACTGTTGTTTGTATTTATGGCAATAATTCACACTTTTTACCTGTACCAAACCTGATTATCGGAAAAAATAAACTAAATTTACACATATTGACACTAGACGTTTTATAAATTTAGGTATAAAATACGGTAAACCAATCAAGTTTAAGGTGTTTATGGCTATTGAAAAAATAAACGCCAGCATTTTCACCAAGCAAAAAACCTTTTTTTGAGTAGTTATGACAGTCTGATTATCAGGTATAGAGTCATACTTAACTTTTCTAGATCACGGCTAAAGCCCACTATCAACTACAAATATGGACTACTTATTATTACCAGTTTTTAGCTTTTTCATTGGCATTATTGTCGGTTTAACGGGAATAGGTGGTGCATCTCTGATTACACCGATGTTAATTTTTATCTTTCAAGTTCCTCCTTCTGTTGCTATTAGTTCTGATGTTGTAGCTGCCACATTAATGAAAGTCGTGGGGGGAATCAAACATTGGCAACAAAAAACCTTGGATATAGAAATAGTTAAATGGTTGGCAATGGGTAGTGTTTCTGGTTCATTGCTGGGCGTAGAAGTTTTACGCCAAATCAGAAATAGTGGCGAACAAAACATAGATAACCTTTTACTAAAGTTATTAAGTGTCATGATTTTTATCGTCACATTGACAGCATTAATACAAATGTTATTGATGATATTTTTTCCCAAAGTTAATTTACCAGAATTCCCAAAATTAAATATTAAAACTAATCGAGGACGTTTTTTAACTTTGTTAATTGGCGCAGTTTTGGGTTTTTCTGTGGGGATGACAAGCGTTTCGTCAGGTTCTATGTTTGCCTTAGTTTTAATCGCCTTTTTCCGTCTAGATGCCTGGAAATTAGTAGGTACAGATATTACTCAAGCCGCAATTTTATTAATTTTCACGTCTTTGGGACATCTAACATTAGGAACTGTAAATTGGAGTTTAGTATTACCAATTTGGATCGGTTCAGTTCCGGGAATTCTTATTGGTGCTAAACTTTGCGAAATCACACCACAACGTCCACTAAAATTTATTATCTATAGCATTTTAATGATGGTTAGTTGGAAATTAGTTTTACAGGCATAATTAAGCAATTTATAATGTAGGTTGTTCAATATCTTGACAAAGACTTAATGATGTCAAAAGTACCACGTTCATAAATAATAAATAGCCCTAAACTAATTAACACCAATGGGACACAAGCTTTACCATAACGACTTAAAATATCACCAATTGTAGCTTGACGACTTAATAAATCAGCAATACCACACCAAACCCCTACTATGCCTAAAAATACAGCCAAAATAATGAGTAGACTGGCAAAATTTTGACCAGCAAATAGGGGAATATAAATACTAATATTATCACCACCATTAGCAACTGTCACCGCCGCAACTTTATAAGTGTTTGGATGAAGTATCGTCAATAAAAAAGAGAATATCTTATTGGTATGTGATGACTCTAATAAATTAGTATTAACAGTTTGAATTTCTGTATTGTCCTCTTCTGGTTTTAGTAATTGTTTAATCCCAATACCTATTGGTAATAATCCTAATAATCCAATTAATTCTCTTTTAATAACTAAGCCACCAAAGAACCCTGGTAAGCTGAGGATAATAATGGCAATAAAACCAAGATATTGACCGATAAAAATATGTCTACGGCGAAAATTATTATCTATCTGGGAAAATAAAAGCAGCAAAATAATAATATCGTCAATATTAGTAGCGACAAAAGCAATGATGCCTTGAGTAAAAGCAGTAATTACACTGTTCATGCTCATCTGATTTAAGATTTTGGATTGACCATCAAGGGGTCATTGGTCAATGTTACCTAGCATATAAGTTAACCCACCAGAAGAAAATAGCTGATTTTTTAACCAAGTATGGTAATTATCTTGTACCTTTCGTGCTGATGGGTTTAGGGTCTGTAATTATCTGGAAAACTCAGGCTTTAAGTCCCATTAAACTCCTTGCTAGTTGTGTTAGTTAAAAAATTGACTAATAATTGGTAATTGGCAATAATTTATTATTCCCTATTCCCTTGACTAAACCTGGCTCAACCATTCACTTTCTTCTGGATCTTTAAACAAAGGAGTGCTGAGGTAACGTTCACCAAAGCTAGGTTGTACCATGACTATTAATTTATCGGCATTTTCTGGGCGTTTGGCAACTTGCAATGCAGCATATAAAGCAGCACCAGTAGAAATTCCTGATAGTAAACCTTCTTCTTTTGCTAACCGCCGACTGTAGGAAATTGCCTGTTCATCCGTAACTTGAATGATTTCATCTACGAGGTCTGAACGATAAATAGCAGGAATAAATCCCGGTCCGATACCTTGGATTTTGTGTGATCCTGACTTTCCCCCTGCCAATACTGGACTGTTAACTGGTTCAACGGCGATCGCCTGAAAACTAGGTTTACGCTGTTTAATTACTTGAGATACACCTGTAATTGTTCCCCCAGTCCCTACTCCCGCAATGAGAATATCTACTTCCCCATCGGTATCATGCCAAATTTCTTCGGCGGTAGTGCGGCCATGAATTTCTGGGTTGGCAGGATTGTTAAACTGTTGCAACATATAAGCATCGGGGATGCTATTAACTATTTCTGTTGCTTTAGCGATCGCCCCCCGCATTCCTTCTACCCCAGGTGTTAATTCCAAATGCGCCCCATAAGCTCTGAGCATCAGTCTTCTTTCCTGACTCATTGTATCCGGCATAGTTAAAATCAAGCGGTAGCCTTTAGCTGCTGCAACCATCGCCAAAGCGATTCCTGTGTTCCCAGATGTCGGCTCAACTAAAGTGGTTTTTCCCGGAACAATTAAGCCTTGTGCTTCCGCCGCTTCCACCATATTCACACCAATTCGATCTTTGACCGAAGCAGCAGGATTCATACTTTCTAATTTAACAACAATTCGCGCCAATGCTCCCCAGGTTTGAGGGATCTTATGTAACTCCACTAATGGAGTATTGCCAACTAACTCGGTGATATTTTTTGCAATTCGCATTGTTATACCTCTTTTCGATTAAATGTAATACATGGGATTTTTTTGTGTGCGAGCTTCTATTTCCTGATATAAATCTTGGAGTGTATAGCTGCGTAACACTTCAATTGCGGCAATGTTAGCTTGTTGCCAAGTTTCCAAAACCAAAGTTTTTTCTATAGTTGGAGTCTCAGAGTTTTCTTTCTGTTTTCTTTCCCCTTCTATCAAGGTGGCAATTTCTAACACCGTAATTTGCCAAGGTTCACGCAGTAACAAAAAACCACCTTTGGAACCACGTTGACTCTGCACCACTCCTGCTCGTCGTAGTTGGGTGAGAATCTGTTCCAGATAGCGTTCTGGGATAGGTTGTTTAGCAGCAATCTCGTTCATTGTCAAAGGAACTTTTTTATCGTGATATCTAGCTAGTTCTAATAGTGCTAGGAGTGCATATTCTGCTTTGGCAGACAGATCCAAAAGAACGTAGTTTTGCTTATTCAAATCTGAATTCAAAATACTACTATACATTGATTGACTTATCGCTGTTTAACCGCAATTATTTGTACTTAAAGTGTTTAATGTCCTATTATCATACTGACATTAAACAAAATATCATAAATCTATCGGATTAGTGTAGATTTTATGTAAATTTCTCAATATTACTTAATCTTTCCTAGATTTGACACTCCCCGTGTCTTTAGGCCGGAGAGTGTCAATCTTGTGAAGATTTTTCTATGTTAGATGTAGGTAAAGAAAGAGGATTTGATTGTGGTGACGATTCTAACTTAGATACTTGTTCAGATAATTCTACCAAGGTAATTTCAGGTAGATTTTTCAGGTAAGATCCAAAGACTTTATCATGGTTAGAGGCAACGGCTAAAAATGCTCCTCCTAACACATATATGGGTAATGGTACAGAAACACCTTGTAACCATTTAAATAACTCTGCCCCAGCAAACAGAACAAAAAAACATACTAGCCAAACTTTCATGCTTTGATCTACTCCACATTGAGGATATTTTCACTTGTTATAGCAGGTGACGGCTGACTGTTGTAAGGGCGAACGGCCGTTCGCCCCTCCTGCCTTCTACCTCCTGAACTCCTGTCCAACTATTTTAGGACTTACCCATTGACCGGAAATACAAAATAGGGGGTATGACTTTCAGGGATTTAAACCCGATTTTTCGATGATTTTTGAGGGAACTGCTTGCACCAGTGCTTCCCTGTCGCTATTTATCCTAAGACTTCATCCGCAAAACCTGAAACGACCAGTTCATACAGATGATGGTTAATTTGTACAGTGCGTAAGTCCTAATCTCCTCTTTCCCAATTACCAATTACTCATTCTTTAGCTAAGATTGTGTGGGTATTATCATAAATGGGAAAATGATTGAAGTTCAACATCTAAGTAAAACTTATGGTTCGACAACAGCAATTACTGATGTTACCTTTAGCGTTGAACCAGGAGAAATTTTGGGGTTTTTAGGTCCCAACGGTGCTGGTAAAACTACAACCATGCGAATATTAGCCGGTTATTTACCTGCTACCAGTGGCACGGCGAAGATTGCAGGTTATGATGTCCATGATCATTCTTTAGCTGTGCGACAGCGTATTGGCTATTTACCGGAAACACCGCCTTTGTATCCAGAAATGACAGTGGAAGGATTTTTGCACTTTGTCGCGCGGATTAAAGGAGTTTCTTCAGGCGATCGCCCTGGCAAGGTGACAGCAGCTATTAACCGTTGTAATTTAACAGAAAAGCGCCAAGTTATTATTCGCAAGTTATCTAAAGGTTATCGTCAACGGGTGGGAATTGCCCAAGCGATCGTTCATGATCCTCCAGCAATTATTCTTGATGAACCTACAGTGGGTCTTGATCCGCGACAAATAACGGAAGTGCGAAATTTAATTAAAAATTTGGCCGGAACCCATACTATTATTTTATCTACTCATATTCTCCCAGAAGTAAGTATGACCTGTAGCCGAGTTGCCATTATTAATCGAGGCCAAATAGTTGCAACTAATACCCCAGAAAATTTAATGACACAGTTAACAAGTGGGGCAGGATATGAGTTAGAAATTACAGGAGAAGCCGCTTTAGCTAAACAAATGTTGCAACAAATACCCGGTGTGAGTTTGGTGGAATCAATGCCCCACCATCTCCATTTAGGGGAAGATCGGTCTTGGTTGCGAGTAATATTAGAACCAGGACAAGAACCAGGAAAAGAAATTGTTGCAGCTTTGTTGCGGGCAGAGTTTGATTTACATGAAATGCGCCGTGTTAATGCCACCTTAGAAGATGTTTTCCTAGAATTAACTACATCTGAGAAGAATTCGCTCCCATGGACAAATTCACAAATTGAAACTGCACAAGTTGTCACAGAAATCAATTCCAACGTTGAAGTATCAGAAACTATTACAGAAATCAATGCCAATATTGAACAAGGAGAACTCCCCTAAATGGGTATAGTCATTGCTAATATTATTGCTATTTACCGTCGAGAATTACAAAGTTACTTCATATCGCCCTTAGCTTATGGCATAGCTAGTGCCTTTTGGTTTTTAGCGGGTTTATTTTTTGTGATGATTTTATTAGGTCCAGAAGGAATTATAGTCACAGTTTCTCAGTATGATTTGCAAGGACAACAGTTTGGAGTTCCAGCACCAATCATAGATGTTCCTTATGAATTTGTCAGGGCATTTTTAGATAGAATGGGTTGGTTAATGTTATTTGTCTTGCCTATCTTATCAATGGGACTTTATGCAGAAGAACGCAAACGAGGAACTTTAGAACTATTAGCCACATCACCAGTCACTAATTGGGCTGTAGCACTAGGTAAATTATTAGGAGTATTAACATTTTTCCTGACAATGATTTTACCTTTGATGGGATTGGAAGCGATCGCTATATCTAATTCTCAGCCACCCATATCACCCATAATTCCCCTACTTGGCCATATAGGACTAATATTACTAGCAGCAGCTATTTTATCTTTAGGAATGTTTATTTCCTCATTAACAGACAGTACAATTTTAGCGGCTTTTCTCACTTTTGCTGTTGTGATTTTGCTATTATTCATTGATTTAATTGCTAAAGCCATTCCTAGTCCCATTGGTGAAGCAGTAAGTCAGCTATCTCTTCTCAAACATTACAACACCCTAATTCAAGGAATCTTTGATACTAGCGGCTTGATTTTATTTATCAGTTACATTATCTTAGGTATTTTTCTCACCGCCCAATCAATTGATGCCCTGCGCTTTCAACGTCAGTAATTGTCGGTTGTTAATTGAAAATATCTTTCTTTTCCTCCCCTGTTAACTGTTAACTGTTAATTGTTCCCTATTCCCTGCTATAAATAATGACTAAAAATAAACTTTGGCAACTTGTATTTTGGCTAGGGCCATTCTTTTTCACTGCTGGCTTAACCATTGGTTTAGTTTCCGAAAAATGGGGCATTATCCCTATATTATTAATAATTTTAGGTTTGGTAATTTGCAGTTTATGGGTAATAGTCAAAAGCCAAACTAGCAAATGGTGGCAACAGCGTTCTACCCAAACGGGAACTAATGCCTTTGTGGCGACAATATCCGTACTAGTTATTTTGGGATTAATTAACTTTTTAGGTATGCGCTATCATGTGCGCCTAGACTTGACAGATACTCAATTATTTACTCTATCACCGCAATCAAAAGAATTAGTTAGTAATTTACCCCAAACAATTAAAGTTTGGTTATTTAGTAGAGAACAAAATCTCCAAGATCGAGAATTATTAGATAATTATCAACGTCAAGGAAAGCAGTTTAAATTTGAGTATGTTGATCCACAATTAAGACCAGGAATAGCTGAAAAATTTGGTGTTAAAGATTACGGCGAAGTTTACTTAGAATTTGGAGATAAACGGCAATTAGTCCAAGTTATTAGTGAAAATGAACGTCTATCAGAAATAAAATTAACTAATAAGTTACAAAAAATCACCAGTTTAACAACTGCTAAAATTTACTTTCTTCAAGGTCATGGTGAACACCCCCTAACAGCTAGTAAAGGGGCAATTTCTCAAGCAATTAAAGGATTAACTGATAAAAACTTTACTACTTCAGCCTTAAATTTAGCCGAAAATCCTCAAGTTCCAAATGATGCTAATATTATAGTGGTGGCAGGACCCAAAAGAGAATTATTATCAGGAGAAGTTATAGCTTTACAAGATTATCTGAATAAAGGTGGTAATTTATTATTGATGATTGATCCTAATACTGATCCAAAAATAGATCCTATTTTAAAAGATTGGGGTGTGCTTTTAGATAATCGTTTGGCCATTGATACTTCTGGGGAAAGTTTGCAACTAGGTCCTGCTGCAATTTTAGTTACAGAATATGGACAACATCCTATTACTAAAGATTTTGGTAACAATATTTCTCTATATCCCTTAACTCGTCCTTTAGAAATTGATCCTGTTCCTGGTATCGAGTCTATGACTTTATTAAAAACTAAACCTTATCCTAATAGTTGGGCAGAAAGTGATCAAAAAAGTGAAAAATTAGAGTTTAATGAAGGTCAAGATTTAAAAGGACCTTTGACTCTAGGAGTAGCATTGACTAGAAAATTATCAACACCAACTTCACCAATTCCCACTCCTACAAATTCACCAATTCCCACCCCTATAAATTCACCCACTACAGAGAAAGAATCACGGTTAGTAGTATTTGGTAACTCGAATTTCGCCGTTGATGGTTTATTTGAACAACAATTAAATGGGGATGTATTTTTAAACTCAGTTAGTTGGTTAAGTCAACAAAACGAACAACTTCTCTCAATTCGTCCCAAAGAACCCAAAAATCGCAGGATTGTAATATCAACACTTCAGGCTAACTTGTTAACAATAGCTGCTGTGTTTATATTACCCTTAATTAGCTTATTTACAGGTTTCATTATTTGGTGGAAACGCCGATGAAAAATAAATTAGTAATTCATGATGCTAAACTCAAGCATTGGCTTTATTTTCAAAATCCTGATGAAATTATCATCGCTGATAGTATTGATCAAGTTGTTCCTAAATTACAACTTGTAAATGATTTGATTAGCAAATATCAAATGTATGCAGCAGGTTTTATTAGTTATGAAGCTTCAACAGCTTTTGATGGCGTATTAAAAACCCATTCTCCCTCTTCATTTCCCCTCCTCTGGTTTGGATTATATAAAAAACCAGAAATTATTGATTTACCAAAACCTACCCTATCTACTGAATATCAACTTAATTGGACACCTTCTATTAGTGAAGCAGAATATCATCAAGCCATTACCAAAATTAAAGAATATATTGCTTTAGGAGACACTTATCAAGTTAATTATACATTACGTCTCAACGCCCCATTTACTGGGGATAGTTGGGAATTATTTCTCAAATTAGTACAAGCCCAAAAAGCTAATTATGGGGCTTATATTAATATTGATAACTTTGCTATTTGTTCCGCTTCTCCTGAACTATTTTTTCGTCTTGATGGGGATACATTAACATCTCTTCCCATGAAAGGGACAGCAGCTAGAGGTTTAACATTAGCAACAGATCATGATATTGCCAATCAACTACATTTTTCCGAAAAAAATCGCGCTGAAAATGTCATGATTGTAGATATGATTCGTAACGATATAGGCAGAATAGCTAATATTAATACTGTCACAGTTCCCAAATTATTTAATGTCGAAAAATATCCCACAGTTTGGCAAATGACCTCTACTGTCACAGCCAAAACTACAGCTTCTATCACTGATATTATCAAAGTGCTTTTTCCCTGCGCTTCTATTACCGGCGCACCAAAAACTAGAACCATGGAAATTATTCAAGAGTTAGAAAATACCCCCCGACATATTTATACTGGATGTATTGGTTTTATTAGTCCCCAAAGAGAAGCACAATTTAATGTTGCTATTCGCACTGTGTTAATTGATAAAAAAAATTGTCAAGCACAGTATGGAGTGGGCGGAGGAATTGTTTGGGACTCTTTAAGTAGTGACGAATATCAAGAATGTCAAGTTAAAGCCCAAGTTCTCACCTTAAATCATCCATATTTTTCATTATTAGAAACGATATTATGGCAACATGATGATGGTTATTTTGTTTTAGATTATCATTTACAACGTTTGCAAAGTTCAGCAATTTATTTTGATTTTAAACTCGATATTAATCAAGTGAAAATTCAACTTAATCAATTAACAAAATCCTTTTTAAATCAAGATTATAAAATCCGATTATTATTAGATTCTAATGGCAAAATTACATATCAAACAATACCTTTATCTCCTATAGATAATGAAAAACCTATCAAACTAGGTTTATCTAAAACACCCATTGACTCAACTAATATGTTTCTGTATCATAAAACGACTAATCGCCAAGTTTATGAACTAGCAAAAACAACTTTTCCTAATTGTGATGATGTTCTATTATGGAATGAAAGAGGTGAAACTACAGAAACCTGTATTGGTAATATTGTGATTGAGTTCAATGGCGAATTATTAACACCTCCTGTATCCTGCGGTTTATTAGCAGGGACTTTTCGCGCTGATTTAATTGCAAAAGGGAAAATCAGAGAAGAAATCATTACAGTAGAAAGATTGAAAACTTGTGATCGCATCTATATAATTAACTCAGTCCAAAAATGGCGGAAAGCGGTATTATTTTCTGAATAATAATTTATCAGTTAACTACCAATATGAAATTACCAAAAACAACCTTAATTTTAATATTTTTATCAATAGGTTTGGGGAGTTTTGTTTACTTTTATGAAATTAAAGGTAAAAATCAGCAAACAGAAATTCAATCCCAAAAACAGAAAATTTTCACTTTTACTGCTGATGATATCCAATCTTTAACAATTAAATTCAAAGAGACTACATTACAATTAGTAAAAAGGAACACATCAGAAAAACCACAATGGGAAATCAAATCTCCTATTTCAACACCAGCAAATGATGCCATTGTTTCCTATTTAATAGATTTATTAGTTGATAGTAAAAGTGAAAGAACAATACCAGTTTCACCCGTTGAATTATCAGAATTTGGTTTAGATCAACCCGTAGCAACTATTGATGTTAAACTGAAAAATCAACAAACTCATCAATTGATTTTAGGTAAAGGTGATTTTAATAATCAATTTCTATATGCCCAAGCCGATCCTAACAAAAATATGAACTTACTATTAGTCTCTAAAGATTTTGTAAATGCAGTTAATCGAGACATATCAGAATGGAAACAAATACCTGATATTCCTCCACCAACACCAACAAAATAATAAAATCTCTTTTCTCTGCTTTCTCTGCGTCCTCTGTGGTTCGTTGATCCAAATAATTTAAACAGCACCTACGATGACCAAACAAACAGCAACCTTATTAATTTCTTGCCCAGATCAAAGAGGATTAGTCGCCAAATTCGCTAACTTTATCTATGCTAATGGTGGCAATATTACCCATGCAGATCAGCATACAGATTTTGAAGCTGGACTATTTCTCACTCGCATCGAATGGCAATTAAAAGGATTTAACTTACCAAAAGATTTAATTGCGCCAGCGTTTAATGCGATCGCTCAACCCTTAAACGCAAAATGGGAATTACACTTTTCTGATACTCTTCCCCGCATTGCTATTTGGGTAAGTCGTCAAGATCATTGTTTATTTGATTTGATTTGGAGACATCGCGCTAAAGAATTTCAGGCAGAAATTCCTTTAATTATTAGTAATCACCCAGATTTACAACCAGTGGTTGAACAATTTGGTATTGATTATCATTACATCCCGATTACTAAAGACAATAAACAAGAACAGGAAGCTAAACAACTAGAATTACTACATCAATACAAAATAGATTTAGTAATTCTAGCCAAATATATGCAAATAGTTAGTGCGGATTTTATTGAAAAATTCCCCCAAATCATTAATATTCATCATTCATTTCTACCAGCATTTATTGGGGCTAATCCCTATCACCGCGCCTTTGAAAGAGGGGTAAAAATTATTGGGGCAACAGCCCATTATGCCACACCTGATTTAGATGCAGGACCAATTATAGAACAGGATGTGGTGCGGGTAAGTCATCGAGATGAGGTGAATGATTTAATCCGCAAAGGGAAAGATTTAGAAAGAATAGTGTTAGCTAGGGCGGTCAGATCGCATTTACAAAACCGTGTTTTAGTCTATGGTAATAGAACCGTAGTTTTTGAGTAAATTTAATTGATCTAATTACTTCATTAACTTAGCTATTATCTCCATCATCAAAAATAGCCGATGAGAATAATCAGGAAAACAGGTAAATTGATAATGTTCATAAAAAGATCGGGCTTGATCATTTTTAGCATCAACAACTACAGCAATTGTCGCAATTTTATTTTGCCAACTACGATATAGGGCATCCATTAACAACATTTCCCCTAAACCTTTTTGACGATGATTTTGATCAACGGCTAATCTACCTAAAAGAGTAGCGGGAAGTTGAGGATATTTTGGAGTCTATCTACTAGTACAACAAATGTCAACTATCCCCAGTCCCCAGACTTTCCACCTGTTTTACTAACTAAATGAATCCCCTCAATTTGAATTGACTTTTCTAACGCTTTAGCCATGTCGTATAAAGTCAAGGCAGTAATAGATACTGCTGTTAAAGCTTCCATCTCTACACCGGTTTCCGCTTTGGTTTTGACAGTGGCATCAATTTGATAACCAGGTAGTTGGGCATCGGGGATAATTTCCACGGTAATTTTCTGTAAGGGTAAGGGGTGACAAAGCGGAATTAAATTCGCTGTTTGTTTAGCGGCCATGATGCCGGCTAACCTGGCAGTGGCCAAAACGTCACCTTTGGGAGTGTTGCCTGCTTGAATAGCGGCGAAGGTCTCAGGTAACATCCGCACCTTGCCAGTAGCTACAGCTTGGCGAATAGTGGCTACTTTGCCTGATACATCAACCATTTGGGCTTGTCCCTGGCCATCCAAATGAGTTAATGGAAAAGAATTTGAAAAATTATCTTGCATGATTGGGAAAGTCTGTGCTATTATAAAACTCGTAAGTCAAGGGTGTGTAGCTCAGTGGACTAGAGCACGTGGCTACGGACCACGGTGTCGGGGGTTCGAATCCCTCCTCGCCCGCTTTATAATTAATTTTAAATGCACAAGTTCCATTTTTGGAGTTTGTGCATTTTTAATGTGATGTATTGGTTTAGTCCTGAATAGTGTGCATACACCATTAGGACTTACGCAGAATTTACGGAATAACGAACCGCAGAGGACACAGAGGAATAACGGTTTGAGAGATATTTTGCGTAAGTCCTGACCATATTTGATTAAGGTATAACCGGGAATAATCAAACTCTTGTGGTGCGGGCATCTTGCCCGCTAAATGTGGATTTCATATCTTGGGAAACTGCTATAAATTATTTTACAGCATAAATATCTTTACCACGACCAAAGGCGAAACGCAGAGATTCGGGGATATTGCGGCTAGACTGGGTGAGGAAAATGATCGTTGCTATAGCAGTTAAACCTGTGGTTAAACCAAACATACTTCGATAACCAAGGGTTTGGGCAAATGTGCCAAAAATTGGACCTGCAACGGCTAAACCAATGTCAAATCCCATTAAAGACACACTAAAGATGCGGCCGCGTTCGTGGGGTAAAGCCCTATCTGTCATCAATACAGAAATCATGGGAATGAGTGTCCCAGAAGCAGCACCTTCCATTAATGCACCTAATAAGAACATAAAAGAGTTATTTGCTTGCCAAACGCAGATAATGGAGAGAGTGTAAGCTATCAAGCTTATGGTGACAAATAAACCTCGTCCATATTGATCTGAAGCTTTACCAGTAAATAATCTACAACTAAAACTGGAGACTGCCGCAGCAGTGAAAAATAAGCCGGCGTTTAAGTCTACTCCAGTTGATTTGATGAATAGGGAAATGAAAGTATGTAAACTGCCTAAAGTCAAACCACTCAGTAATAGGACGATGGACGGAATCCGCACGCGAGGACTCATGAGTATTTGCAAAAAGTTGTCATTTTTGCTGTTATTTGGTTTTTTGATTATAGGTGGATTGACAATGGGAATGATACATAATAAACCCAGAGTACATAAAGCCGCCGATAAAAGGAATAATGGCGTGTAACCAATTGTTACTTGTACAAATCCGCCCATAGCAGGACCAATACCCACACCTAAAGGACTCACCAAACTCATGTAACCGACGATTTCACCCCGACGGTGTTCTGGTGCTAAATCACTGACTAAGGTGATGTAAGCGGTGGCAAAAGCGGCGATACTAATGCCATGAAAGGCACGAATCAACATTAAGGGTAGTATGGTTTTGATGAATAAATATCCCAAAGGTGCGATTGCCCCTGCGGACATTCCAATTAATAATACTATTTTGCGCCCCCGGATATCAGCTAAAGTACCCATTGCTGGTCTAAATAGTAACATCCCAATGGCAAAGCTACCCATGACAATGCCAATTTCTTGTTTACTTGCACCAATATGTTCAATATATAAGGGTAAGGTGGGCAATAATGAAGCCAAACCTGACCAGAAAAATAAACCTGCTGCAAATAACATGAGCAGATTTTTTCGCAGTTCAGCGTCAACAGTCTCTAAGGCTTTCACAGTAGATGTAATTATCCTAAAAGTATTATTTTCCTATTGTTACGTTACTTAACATTTTTTGCCACAACTTCCCGTACCCTATAGATTGGTCGTCCTTGGGATTCATGATATGTCCGCATCAGTAATTCTGCCAAAAGACCAAAACAAAACAATTGTACCCCTGTGACTAGCAATAACACCGCTAAAATCAGTAAAGGGCGATTACCAATATCCTCCTGAAAAGCCAATTTAATTACAGTTAAGTAAATACCTATGGACCCACCAGCAACCATAGAAATTAATCCCAACAAGCCAAAGACGTGCATGGGACGGGTGAGAAACTTTTTCATAAATAAAATAGTTAATAAATCCATTAATACGCGAAAAGTGCGAGAAATACCATATTTACTCTGTCCAAACCGTCGCGCGTGATGACGTACAGGCATTTCTGTAATTCTTGCCCCCTCTATATATGCTAATGCAGGTAAAAACCGATGCAATTCTCCATAAAGGTTCATATCTGCAACTAATTCCGCCCGATAGGCTTTGAGAGAACAACCATAATCATGAATATAGACGCTAGTAGCTCTGCGAATCAACCAATTGGCGATTTTAGAAGGAAGTAGCCGATTTAATGCCCCATCTTGGCGATTTTGCCGCCAACCACTCACTAAATCATAACCTTCATCCAGCTTTGCTAATAACATGGGGATATCTGCCGGGTCATTTTGCAAATCAGCATCTAGAGTAACGATCACTTTTGCGGTAGCATAATTAAAACCCGCGGACATAGCCGCAGTTTGTCCATAATTACGCCGCAAAATTACCGCTTTTAAATCGGTGCGTATTTTCGCTTGTTCTTTGAGAAGTTCTGCTGAACCATCACTTGAACCATCATCTACACATATAATTTCATAGGTTAATTCATTAGCGGTGAGAGTAGAAGAAATTGCTTCTAATAATAAAGGTAAACTTTCGACTTCATCTTTAATGGGTACAACTACTGATACATCTGGTAATTGGTGATTGGTGATTGGTAATTGGTAATTGGTCATTGGTGATTGGCGATCGCTGATGGTTGATTTTACCAAAAATTTGGCTTGATCTCATTCCCATACAGAGTATGGGAACGAGAATTAATTACGAATTACGAATTACCCATTGCGGGAGTCGGGAGTCGGGAGTCGGGAGTCGAGAGTCGGAAATTACGAATTACGAATTACTAATATAACTTTTTATCACTCTACCAGCACCGCGCAATTGTTGATAATAAGCTTGACTAACTTTATCACCTTGATCTGAAAGTTGATCAATACCTATACCGTTACGTCCTTGTTCTTTTCCTGAACTGTGAATATAGTAACCATCACCTAAATATAATCCTACATGAGTGGCTTTTTGAGGAGTACCAAAAAAGATTAAATCTCCTGGTTGTAATTCATTGATATCAATTGCTTGGGTAAAAGCTTCTTGTTGATAAGCGTCCCTTGGTAGCCAAACACCGACGGATTGAAAAGCTGCTTGCATTAAACCAGAACAATCATAATTTGGGGCTACAGTTCCACCCCAAAGATAATAATTATCTTGTTGTTTGGCAGCTTGAGTAAAACCAATAATTTCTGGTATGCGTTGTTGAATTTCGTCTAATAATATCAATTGGGGTTGATATTTTATTGGTGCTGGTTGAACAAATTGTAAATCTGAGAGAGATAACCATCCAGGATAGTCGTCTTCACACAAACAAACTGTAATTGCTTGATTTTGATGATTGGATGTGATTTTTAAATGTCTTCCTGCTGCGGCTTGGGTTGCTAAACGGACACATTCAGGAGCATCATATAAATTGAGATCAATCTGACAGAAATATTCATTTGTCGGGGAATGGGGAATAGATAAGTTTAAAAACATAAGGATTTTTGTCTGAATCAGGATTTATAGGATTTAAGGATTAACAGGATTATATAATCAATTATGTCAAAATCAGGATGCTGAGGATTAAAAGAAAAGTATGATAACCCAATAAGCTATCCTGTAGATCTTAATGCAGACAATTTTACCCTATCATACAACCGTGCTGTATTGTCTGATGCTGTAGTAGCAATGGTTTTGCCATCCAGGCTGAAACTGACAAGAATTAGACCGAGTTAGGTTATACAGTGTAAATGCAAAATTGCTGAAGATAAGGAAATTATTGCAAATGGTTTTTTTCAATCAAGACGAACAACTAGAAAATATTGGTAATGAAATTTTAGAGGCAACTTGGTCTAAATTTGCCGATTTAACCCGTGGACAAATCGCTTTAACTTGGGTGGTGTATGATCATCCTGTGCCTGTAAATACAGGTGGTGCTTTAACTCCTGATGCTTTTTGGGATCATGGTGTGAGAGGTTTTAACTATCGGGGTGGAGAACGTATTTATCCGGCCAGTGTTGTCAAATTGTTTTATTTGGTAGCAGTTCATGAATGGTTAGAAAAGGGAATGAGTAATACTGCCAAGGAATTAGAAAGGGCTTTGAGTGATATGATTACTGATTCTAGTAATGATGCTACCAGTTTAATAGTTGATATTCTCAGTGGTACTACTTCTGGTCCTGAGTTACCGACCGGACCGTTTGAAACTTGGAAATATCAACGGAATATTATTAACCGTTATTATCAGTCCTTGGGTTGGGAAGAAACAAAAGGTATTAATGTGTGTCAAAAAACCTGGGGTGATGGTCCCTATGGTCGAGAAAGGGCTTTTTATGGGGAAATGTTTGAAAATCGGAATATGCTGACGACTGATGCCACTGCGAGATTATTACATAGTATCGTCGGTGGGGTGGCTGTTTCCAGTGGGCGATCGCAAACTATGATGAAAGTACTCAAACGCAGTGTTAACCCTGATGATTTACCCCAAGATGTGGAAGAAGACCAGGTTACAGGCTTTTTAGGCGGCGGTTTACCCCCAAATAGTCAAATTTGGTCAAAAGCTGGTTGGACAAGTTCTGTCCGTCATGATGCGGCTTATATTGAATTACCAGATCAGCGTCCTTATCTTTTGGTAGTATTTACGGAAGGGAAAGTAAACGCCAAGAGTAGGGAAATTTTACCGTTTGTTTCTGATAAAATTGCCGCAGCAGTTAGCAATTTATAACCAACCGTAATCTAAGTGGTGCGTTAACAGAGTTTAACGCACTCTACATCAAAGATTTATCTATTTAACACATTTGAGTAATTCTACAATCTCAAAACAGATGTAATATTAGAGAGTTATGATAAATTTCGATTATCAAAACTCACAAACTTATAAATTTAGTTACCATCATATTTATGCAAATAGATGAAAATAGGATTGTATCTTTTATTTGTAATGGTTATACTGTGGGTATAAATCTCAACTATGTTACCCATTATATCATCCGCGAAGAATTTGTAGAATTATTTGTGATTGGACAACAATTCCCGATAGCTGTACCCTTCTGTACTGCACTGAATGACCTACTAACAACTATGGCGATATGTCTTTATAGCGATATTGAGTATTAAGAAATAGGGGAAAATGTTAAGGAAATGGTGTATGATTTGGGGTCGCAATTTATCTGTTGTATTTTGATTTTAAGTAATGTTAAGGGATTTTTTTAATGCTATTTCCACCTGATTAAATAGATCAGATGGTAAAATTCCTAATTGTTTGTGAAATACTGAACTATTTACAGTAGTAATTTTATCAGCCCTAATTAATTAAGACTGGGAAGTTTTTTCAGTCCACCAGGTGTGAGTTGAACCTGCTATATAAAATCTGGACAAAACTACAACCAAATTTCTTGGCTTTATATTCTAGCTATAGAAGCATCGGCCGATTTCAACACTGTATTTCTTCCTTGTTCAAGTTTGTTATGTCTTGCACGGGATTGTCAATAGCTTTTTTAAGCTTTTCTTTGATTTCTTTAGAATAATTTCTCAAGCCATACAGCCGATAAGAAAAACAGTGAATAATTGCCATCAAATCTTCTACTAATTCTGGCTGTGGTGACAAAGATTCTTGATTTGCAACTATAATCTCACAATTCACTGAGGTTGCTAACTCTAGAATGAACTCAAAGGCAAAGCGGCACATTCTATCTTTGTGTGCAACAACAATTGTGGAGATTTCACCTTTAAGCATTGCCATTATCATTGCCAAAAACTTTTTCCTTTTAAAGTTCAATCCACCCCCAATCTCTGATATCCAATCATCAACAGCTAACCCACGCCCTAGACAAAAAGCTTCCATTGCAGATATTTGATTTTTAAGCTCTGATTTTTGTCCGCTAGATGATACACGACAATAAACAACTATCTTGCGATTAGACTCGACAGGCTTCAATCCCTGAGCAATTAGTAAATCACTTTCGGTATAAAAACGATGACCTGAAAGAGTTCTTTTTGCTGGAAGTTTTCCAGCTACGTCCCATCGTTGGAGAGTTTTGACAGATACTCCTATTTTTTGAGCAAATTCATGGGGTTTAAACATAAAAACCGTACATTTATATATTTGTCTATAAGTGTATAGTTTTGTCTGGAAAATTGTCAACTAGGACTAGTCTCTCCCTGTTCATCCATTTAGTAAATGTTAGATTTAATTTATATGATTTGAGGATGTTTTAAATAGTTAAATATAAACATCTAAAAACCCGATCAAGGTTGACCGGGTCATAGCGAATTTACAGGTTTCAAATGATTAAAATACGTGATTGTAAGTTACTAGGGGTGGACTTTTAGAATCACAAATACAGCATCCTCACGTTTTTCCGCTCTGGGATTTGGCTTGGCCATTTCATCTAGACTTGGCTACTTGCCACTGTACTACTAATAATGCTGTACTTGGGGGGCTGCTGACCGGGGACACTATATCAATTAGCCCTTTCTTTGAGTTGGTTTCTTTTCCCTTGTGTCCTATGGATTTAATATATCATTTCATTTTCTGGATGCAATTAGTTCTTTACATTTATTAACAAAGATATGCAATCAAGAGGAAATGGGCTATTTCCGTTTAGGTCCTTTTTGCCAGCTTTGACTGTTAGGTTGTTTGCTAAATTCTGCTTTGGGAAAAAGTCGCTGTTCTATGTGTTCATAACTGCCTTCAAAGTCACATTGACCAAAGAGGGGACATTGACGACAATAAAGCCCTTTAGTGTAACGTTCTAGGTTCTCGCGGTTGAAAAAATAGGGTTTATGACTAAATGTACTCGCTACCCATTGCCATGACATATTGTTACTTGCTGGATCACCATCTAGTAAATGTTGGAGAAACCATTTTGCGCCGGCTTGCCATTGAATATGTCGCCAGTGAATAATATAGGCTGCTAACCACATTCTGATATGGTTGTGGAGGTAGCCTGTTTGCTGCAATTCTTGACTAAATGTGTCAATGCAAAATAGTCCTGTAGTTCCATTGCTGATATCTGCGGGTAGTTGGGGAGCGTAGTTTGTGGTTTTGTAGCCGGTTTTGTATTCTTCCTGATTTTCCCAAATCCCATTTCCGAGTTTGATATATAATCTTTGCCAATAGTCGCGCCAAGCTAGTTCATTAATGAGTTTATTGGCATCATCTGGATTTTTAACTCGTTGTAGTATATATTCTCGAATTTCTCTTAAACTTAATACACCATGACGAATATAAGGTGATAATTTAGTAACGTCACCAGTTAAAAAGTTGCGTGTTTTTGCATAAACTATAGGATCAACTTTATCTAGTGCTTGCTGTGCGGCTTTCCTTCCCCCGGAAATGATGCTAATGTGATCATCTACTGCTGCTGCTTGGGGAAACTGTTCCCGGAGGTATGTGATTAATTCTGCACGATTGTTAAATTCACGTAACATAAAATTATAAATTTGGTGGTTTTTAATCAGTGGTGGTCAAAATTACCCAGTGACTTGTGGTTGAGGATGCTTGTCTGGAGGTCATTTATCTTTGTCCTTGTAAGGGACGGCAAAGCCGGGGGGTGAATATATGCAGCTTCACATAAAATTGGTATTAGAAACAGTAAGAATTCAGGTGAGGTAAAAAGATCCCCGACTTCTATGAGCAATTTATCATTTATGGACACAATCAATAAAAGAAGTCGGGGATCTGGGCATGAACAAGTGCTATAGCTGAATACTTACTAGAAACAAGAAATTATAGAGACGTTTCATGAAATGTCTCTACATCTTAATTACTTGGACGATACATTAAAGGAATCTAAAAAGCCGCCGATACTTTTAGTTAAAAATTTCCGTCTTTTCTTCGTAGTTTCTGCACTGATTTGATATAACCTTTTATCAACCAAAAATATTCTTTGTTTGACAACTTTTTCCCCGGGCTTGTTATAGTTAATTTCTCTTCCAGGATACTGACCTAAAGTAATTTTTTTCTCACTAACTAAAGTTCCTTTGGCTTTTTTAATCACACTATCCTGTCCATTATCTAAGGCTTTATCTACTAGATTGTTCCGATTTAATAATTCAATATATTCAGAGGAATAATCAACATATCCCACCACATATTTAACTTCCTCTTGTTGGCGTTCCACTGTAAACATATTTAATTCAATATTGCCAGATTTTGTACTCACTGACTGTTTAGTGGTCTGTGGTGTACCTGGCATTAAAATCCGAAAACTACCATCAGGGGCAGAAAATAACTTCCATACAGATTGAGCTATTTTTACGGGTTGCTTGGCTGATACTGTTTGAGTCATAGAGTAGCTGCCACAGAACACCAATACAGCCAGGGAACAATTTAGCAATCTATTTTTCATAGTTCTCAAATTCGATACTATTGGATTTGATACAAGAAAAGCTATTGTAATTAAAGCATAATTACATGATTTAGGAGTAAAATAAGCTTTGTGTTCATACCAATTTTCTATGAAGATGCACATAATCGGACCCCCTGTAGTCGCTCCTTAGCAAAGAGGGACAGCGAAGCTGGAGGAAAAATTATATGCAACTTTACAAAGAAATGGTATTAGTTTTAATTATCCCTAATCTAATTATTCAAAATTACAAACTGTTGCAAAATGTCGCCAGAATTCCCAATTGGTAGTAAAGTCCGTGTGGTAGCATTGCCACCTTATGTAAAAACTGCTGAACCCATGCCTATGTTACGTCCTCCTGATGTGATTCACATTGGAGAAGAAGGTATAGTTATGGACTGTCGCCCTGGTGGTTATTGGGGTGTACGCTTTACTAGAGGGGCTTTTCTCATGGATAGTCAATACATCGAAAGTGTTGAAAACCCAATTGAACCAGAATCAGATTGAGAATAATGACTACAAAAAAGTAAACTGGTGTTAATTGATTATTTTGGTTTGAACAATGGTTTCCCGTCGCACTTTTATTAGCATCTTATTTGCAACTTGTTTAGTTATCATCAATTGGTTAAATTTTCCCTCTCCTGCTCAAGCTTTGGGGGGGAAATTACCCACAATTAATCAAGCTGCACCGGAGTTTACCTTACCGACAAATACAGGAAATGGTAAAGTTTCTTTAACGGATTTTCGTGGTCAATGGGTTGTTCTCTATTTCTATCCTAAAGATTTTACTTCTGGCTGTACTATTGAAGCTCGCCGTTTTCAGCAAGATTTACCCACATACATGGGGAAAAACACTCAAATTATTGGTATCAGTGCTGATGATGTTGATTCCCATGCAGAATTTTGTGATTCAGAAGGGCTAAAATTTCCCTTATTAGCTGATACTAAAGGTGAAGTTAGTAAAGCTTATGGTTCTTGGATTGGTTTTGTTTCCATGCGCCATACTTTTATTATTGATCCTCAAGGTATTTTACGAGAAACTTTTGTTAAAGTTAATCCTACTATTCACAGCCAAGAAGTTTTAGCAAAGTTAACAAAATTGCAATCTGCTGTCTAAGACTTCAGAAGTCAGGAGTCAGAATATTGTTTAGTAGCAATAATCTTCCAGAAGCCAGTTTTTCTATCAATGATCAAGCATGACTCAAAGAAAAACTCTGATTCATTGTGTTTGCTGTATTCTGTATCCTTACTTTGCTGTTTCTTAGAAAGTAGGGGTAATTCATGAATTACCCCTAGCTAAGGATTTCTCAATTGAAAATTTTATAGGAGTGATATTTTTTGATATGAATCATGATCCTTATATTGTGCAACCAGGTTCTAATATTTCTTTAACCAAAGATTATAACCCAGCCTATAAATGTGAATTTCATCAAAAAAGTGAGGCGGCAACAAAATTAAAAGCAGGTATTTTGCAACTAGCTAAATATCAAGATATTCTCTATGCCCAAAATACCTATGCTTTATTGATTATTTTTCAAGCTATGGATGCTGCGGGTAAAGATAGCACCATTAAACACGTAATGTCTGGGGTTAATCCCCAAGGATGTCAGGTATTTAGTTTTAAATCCCCTAGTGATGAAGAATTAGATCACGATTATTTATGGCGTTCGATGAAGTCTTTACCAGAAAGGGGAAGAATTGGCATTTTTAATCGTTCATATTATGAAGAATTACTGATAGTGCGTGTACATCCAGAAATTTTGAAAAAACAACAATTACCGAATTTTCCTAAAGGTGATCAAATATGGAAGCAAAGATTTGAGGAAATTAATAATTTTGAAAAATATTTGGTAAATAATGGGGTAGTTGTTCTCAAGTTTTTTTTAAATGTTTCTAAAGCAGTACAAAAAAGAAGATTTTTAGAACGAATTGAAGCGCCGGAAAAAAATTGGAAATTTTCTGTTAATGATGTGCGGGAAAGAGGTTTTTGGGATGATTATATGAACGCCTATGAGCAAGTTTTTAATCACACCAGTACAGAATTTGCACCCTGGTATATTATTCCAGCGGATCGCAAGTGGTTTACACGGTTGGTAGTGGCGGATATTATTTGTAAAAAATTACAGGAATTAAATTTGCAATATCCGCAAATGAGTGAAGAATATAAACAGCAATTATCAGTAGCGAAAAAAACTTTAGAAGCGGAAAATTAATGTTGATAAAAAGATCCCCGATTTCTAAACAAAGATGGGGGATCTTAGCCTTGATATTTTTTTAAATCAGATAGAAGTGTTATTTGAATCTGTAGCCGCAAGTTATAAAGGAAGAGCGATCGCTGTTGTAATGACAGGAACTGGCAATGATGGGGCAATGGGGGTAGAAGCAATCAAAAAAATTTGAGCAGATTTTACTTTCTTTCACACATTTTGCTAAGTTGTTATTAGTTTTTAATTTTGAATTTTTAATTCTTGATCTATGTCTATAATTATTGCCGGAGAACGCAGCGGAGTCGGGAAAACCACAGTTACACTTACCCTGTTAGCATCTTTACGTCGTCGTGGTTTTAAAGTTCAATCTTTTAAAGTTGGACCGGATTATATTGATCCCATGTTTCATCAATATGTGACTGGTCTTCCTTCGCGCAATTTAGACCCTGTATTGACTTCAGAAACTTATATTCAGAAATGTTTTCACCTTCATGCCTCCCAGTGCGAATATAGTTTAGTTGAAGGTGTCATGGGTTTATTTGATGGTGTTGGTCAATTATCAAATTTTGGCAGCACAGCACATATTGCCAGATTATTAGATATACCAATTATATTAGTAATTGATTGTAGCCGTTTATCCGGTTCAGTCGCGGCAATTGCTCACGGTTATTGTTCTTTTGATAGGAGAATTAAAATTGGTGGATTAATCTTAAATCGTGTGGGCAGTGAACGACATTTATCATTATTAAAAAATTCTCTAGCACCTCTACAAATACCAATTATCGGTGTTTTAAGACGACAAGATAATATTACTATTCCTGATCGTCATTTAGGATTAATTCCCACCGGAGAGATACCAGAATTAGATCAAATTATTCATAATATGGCAGATTTAGGAGATGCTTATTTTGATTGGGATCAACTCCTACCACTTTTAAAATCATCATCTCTACCAATTACTAATTCCCAATTCCCAATTCCCAATTCCTCAGTTAAAATTGCCGTAGCGCGAGATCAAGCTTTTAATTTTTACTATCAAGATAACTTAGATTTACTCCAACAATTAGGAGCAGAATTAGTATTTTGGAGTCCTTTAAATGATACTCAACTACCAAAAGATATCCAAGGAATGTATTTTGGTGGTGGTTTTCCTGAAGTATTTGCACCCCAATTATCTGCAAATATTAACGTCATTCAAGCAGTTAAAAACGCAATTTTAGCAGGGATACCCACCATTAGTGAATGTGGAGGACTGATGTATTTATGTGAGCAAATTATTGATTTTGATGGTAAATCTTGGCCAATGGTGGGAATATTACCCACTCATGCACAAATGGATAAAAGATTAACTTTAGGATATCGTCGGGCAGTAGTTTTAGAAAATACTTTTTTAATGGATATCAATAAAAACATTTTTGGTCATGAATTTCATCGTTCTCATGTAATCTCTAATTCTCCACAACCACTATTTAATACCTATCGTTATGATTGTGATGAACACACAGGTTTTGAAGGTTGGTTTTTACCTAATGTTCATGCTTCCTATATTCATCAACATTGGGGAGAAAGTAGAGAAATCCCCCAAAGATTTCTCCAAGAATGTTTGAAAAATAAACTGACTAATGACTAATATTTTCATTCAACCCACATTCCGCACCCTCAAGTGTCACAGATTAAAAAAGCCAGCAAAGTAGTACATAAGAACTAAAGTTAATTCAAATGCTATCTCTACATCATAACCTCTTTTTTTATCTAAGTCCCGCTAATTAGGGCTTGCTGAATAAACCGAAAACCTAGATAGATTAAAAGTTTCCCGGTTAAAAAAGTGAATTAGGTGCAAGGAATAAGAATTGAAACCATTAAAAACCTATCAATTTCTGAAATTCTGAAATTTGAGACTGTTTTTCCCTGGTTCTAATTCTTCCTCCTGACTCGGTGACTCCTAGCCCTCACGAAAAGACTTTTTCCGCAAACCCTAATTAATCAACAGGGACAAATGCCCCCACCTGAATCCTTACCAAGGAATTATTAAGAAATTTGACGGACTCTATTAGACATCTCCGAAAAAGAATAAAATTATGGTATAACGGGATAAAATCGTGGATCTACCCTGAGATTATGAGCAACATAGTAGAGTATATTCATAACAATCCTGAAGAATCACAACGGTTATTAG
>OGVQ01000070.1_pt1 | contig 27132 bp, 23 predicted proteins | sample 1575801 | NCBI WGS metagenome assembly OGVQ01 (sample SAMN07581550, study PRJEB24739) | freshwater metagenome | place: Singapore | collected 2015-04 | reverse complement strand
GTTTCCCAGTCACGATACTGACGCTCCAATTTTGTTGGGCCCAGTCGTCTTTAAAAGGCTCGGCTAAAACATCAAACGGGCCAAGCACTTTAATGTTAGGCTCACCTGCATAAACTGGATTGCCATCTTGGTCATTTCCTACTAGTTTTTTACTCAAATCCCAGTTAATAAATGCAAACGCTGTCCCAAATACCAAACTCATTTCCAAGGTTTCTTTAAAGTATTGCTCAAAACCCCTGTCGTATGTTAAATAGTCTAGATAATTAGCGCCAATAATACTTTCATTACGTGCTTGCGGGTCAGTTGAGTTGACAACGCAGTCAAACCCTAGCCTATTTTGTGTTGTGGTAGTTAGAATGTTTTTAATTAAGTTACGTAAATGATTAATTTGAATGGCCGATAGTTCTTCTTGTTGCCCAATTTGAACAACTTGATGGTTTCTAGTTACCATCTGAGAATAATAGGCACGGTAGACACGAAGAAATAGCGCGTTAAAAGGGCTGCCATTAATATAGCTGCTCCATCTCATCCAACTACCTGTTAACCATGCAATTAATGTCTCACTATCTGATAAAAAGGGATAATCTCTACCTGATTCAATCATTTTATTTCTCCTGTTAATTCTTTTACTTTGCTTACATATACTGCATTTGCTTGTTCAGCCGTTATATATCTGCCTAATTCTATATACTTTCCATTATATTTTAACCGGCACCTATATTTTCCGGTAGTTTTGCAGTACACAGCTCCTATCAGCTTACCATCTCTGTGTCGTTTCATATTGTTCATGTTAAGTATGGTTTTTACGTCTCGGAGGTTATTTATGCTGTTATTTAACTTATTGCCGTCGATATGGTCTATATCGTAAAGTGGGGCCACACCATAGTATAAAAACCATGCTAGTCTGTGTGCCAGGTATGCGACGCTGTTAAATTCTATTACTTGATAACCATAGGTGTTGACACTACCGGCTAATTTACCGGCCATACCGCATCGTCTATCGGTTTTCCATGTAATTGCACCTGTTTGGGAGTTATAGGATAAATGCTCAAACATTTCAGATGTGTAGTCTTTTGTTTTTTTGGCCATCCTATGCTCCTAATAATAAAAACGTGATTGGGGTGCTTTGGCCCGTTAATCCGTCATATGTTACAGTATATTCGATTTCTCCTCGGGCTACTACTCGCATTTGTTGCGACGTTACAGGTACTGAAAACAGGATAGGCACTGCCCCAGCTAATTGTCCTAAACGGTTGTCCTGTAGTTTTACTGGTTCCCCTGATTTAACATTTACGGTTAAAAACGCCATGTTAAGGTTTTCACCTATTTTAAGCCCTCTGTTAAACACGGAAGCCATGTCGTAGCTCAAATCTTGTAACTGACGCCCGTAGCCCGCTTCGTTTGAAGGGTCAAACGTTTTTTGACTTTTTTGTTGTGCCATTACCTGTTACCACTTGTTATTAAGTTAATTTTGGTAGAAGCTGATTGCGGCGAAATTTTCCTGAATTCACTGATTTAACCCTGTCATAAGAAATAGCAGTGAATACGCACAAGGAATAAAACAACGATGAGTGAACCTTATCTGTTGGCCGTCGGTTTATTAACAGGATTGGTAATACCAACATCAACACTCCCAAAGATAGCTAATCTCCCAGACGATTCTCTATCCTTACCCTTGCTAAATTTAGCAGAGGGTTTCCAATCTTATGAGAGTGAAAAAATCTCCCATCGGCAAGTTGCTGTGCCTGAATTTAGCACTGATACTCAAAAATCAGTAGGAAAAGGAAAAAGTTTTGCTAAAGTTGATAACTCATTACCAGAGTTGAGTGGACAAAGCTTGTTTCCAAAAGAACAATTATCGGTCATTTCCAAAAATGTCCCGAGTTTGGGTATTTTATTGTCAGAATTTAGACAGCAACGCTTATCAACTGTTAAATCCTCATTTAACTTCCATTCCCAACCTACTAACACTAAAATTAAGTCACCTGTTTCTGGTAGTGAACTCTATCAGCAAAGATTAGCATTTCTCAGAAGTGGTCAAATTTATACCCGGACAGAAAATGAAGACAATTTAGAATTGTCCTGGGAGTCTAATAAAATATCTAAATTAACTTATCAAGATTGGAAAAGCTTATTAGCTATGGAAGCTAAAGCTATTACTAAAGGTCAAGGTGCAAATCGTTTGAGTATCTTGGTTGGTGATTCTTTGAGTTTGTGGTTTCCTAAAGAAAAACTACCTACTGGTAAATTATGGTTAAATCAAGGTATATCTGGAGATACTTCCGAGGGTGTATTAAAAAGATTGCCGGCGTTTGCGACCACTCGACCAGATGTGATTTATGTAATGATTGGGATTAATGATTTACGTAAAGGTACAACTGACAAATCAATTTTGGTAAATTCTTCTCGTATTATTCGTAACTTACGTCAAACTCATCCCAAAAGTCAGATTATTGTCCAATCTATTTTACCTGTGCGTTCCCAAAAAATCCCTAATAGTCGTATTCGTCATATTAATGCCCAACTTGCTATCATTGCCAAAAACCAACGAGTTAATTTTCTCAATATTCACAATTGGTTTACCGATCTTGATGGTAACTTACGTCCTGAATTAACTACAGATGGATTACATTTATCTTCAGCAGGATATCAAGTCTGGCAATTTGCACTGGAACAAATAGAATATAGAGTTGCTCAAACTTACAACCTACCTTCTGCACTCTAAACTGTCACACAACGAAAATTGGGGCAATCTTTTTTAAATCGTGGATAACCCTTTTTCCCAAACTTTTTAGATTTGCAATTGTCGTAAAACCTGGATATGGCAGACGAAGCCCTTTCTGCGGCTGATTGTACAGCCATTGAGTTTAATTCAGCAGCAAAGGGGAATTCCTTCCGCAGTTCAGTAGAGTATTTGTTAAGGGCAAATTTATCAATTTTTAGCTCACGGGGTGCATCCATCCAATATCTAATCGCTTTATTGCGAATGAATTGGGTAGTCCGAATTGCATCGTCTATGGCGTTGTATTGATGTTGTTTTCCCTTGACTTTATACTCTAAAACTATCATTGGTTGATTGTTTACGACCTGTAAGTATTATACAATGAATATTTCCACGGAAACAGTGAAAAAATATATTGAAGAATAAGGCATTAACGTCAATGTAGGATAAATCCTGCCCCTAGTACAGCACGGCGTAAATAAACCAACAATTATAAATCTCCTAAAAGCCTATACTGTGTTCGTTTTGACTTTTGACTTTTGAATGCATGACTTCCGCCCTGCGGTGCTAGCCTTCATCCCTTGTCTAAAGCCCAGGTGTGGCTTCCTGAGTCAGCCCCACCTTCAAGGGTTTTCGGCATTTTCCTTATAAAGCAGGAGTCACCGAGTCAGGAATTTAAGGTTCAGAATGAAGGATCAAGAACATTTTTCTTTTATCTTCCCTGTTCCCTAATTTTGTCAATATAGTTTATGATACTTGTATAAGAATTACACAAAAGAAAGAAAAAACCCCGACACTGCAAACCCTACACCCAGCCCTGATAATATTTATGCGTAAGTGTTGTTTTATGCGTAAGTGCTGTTATATCAATAAATAGTGCTGAGGTAAGAGGGAACAGAGGAGAAAAAGGTTTTTTCTCCTTCTTTATTTCTGCTTTCTAAATCCTAACTCATGATTTGAACTATGACTTATAAATCTCTGGAAAATGATAATGATATTCCTGTGAATAATGGTAATTCTCATCCCGCAGATGAAAATGACATATTATCTGTAGACAGCAATGACAAAATTGAAGTGTTTACGGCCATTAATCAGAGTTTTAGTTATATCAACTCAATTGATGATTCTATCCAAAGAGAATATAAAATGATTCAGGAATGTAAACGTTTAGATATTCCGTTAGAGAGTTATCGCCGACTTTTAGAAGAGTACCTCAGAGCTAATGAGGATGCAAAATTAAATAATAAATTGTTGAAGCCTGTTAAATTCATGGATCAACGATTAGGAGATTTTGTTGCTTGGTGTGAACAAATTTCTCTATATAAATTATCTGTAGTTGTGGGACAGGCAACTCTATTATTAGCAATGATATCTTATGTTATTGATGCACCTCAACGTCAACAACAAGAATTAAATGATGCGAAAAAAATGATTTTAGATAATGCCAATTTACGCTACAACGAAAGTAGAATTGAGGCATTTGAATTTCTCAATCAGAATTGTACATCAATGGTTGGTATTCAATCTCCTAATGCTGATATATCTAATATAGCATTAAATAAATGTTATCAGTTTCATATAGATTTTGAGAATTTTTTGAAGACACCAATACTTTTTTATTATAAAGGTGCAAAGTTGAGTCATGCCAATTTAGCGGGAGCAAATTTATCTGGGGCAAATTTAGAAAAAGCAGACCTATCTGGGGCAAATTTAGCAGGGGCAAATTTAGCAGGGGCAAATCTGAAATATACGAATTTTAGCCGGGCTAATTTAGAAGGTGCTAATTTAGAAGATGCAAATATTCAGTACAGCTTTTTGAGTCGCGCTAACCTGAAGAATGCTAATCTTTCTGAAGCTAATTTACAAGGTTCGGACTTATTGTGGGTTGATCTTTCCCAGTCTCAACTTTATCATACTAATTTATCTCATACTCGGTTAAGTCGAGCTAATTTGCAGGGTACTGATCTTTACCGAACAAATCTAGAAAATAGTTTATTATCCTATGTGGATTTACAAAAAGGGGCAAATTTGCGTGGTGCTAAACTCACAAATGCTAATTTAAAAAATGCTTATTTTTCATCAATTTCTCAACTGGAAAGAGCTAATGATTGGCAAACTGCATTGATAGATTTTAATTGGCAAGAAAAAATTGTCAAACCTCGCAAATTACCTAAAATTGGGGTGGTTATTCCTTCGCTGGATAGTATATTTCAATCTTATTTAGAGGGGTTGTCGTCAGTTCCGGGAGTTGAAGTAATCACAATGTATTCTGATGACACTGTAGAAGGAGAAGCTAAAACTATTCAGAATTTGGCTAAGGAAGGAGTGGATGCTATTGTGGTACGGCCACAAGAACCACAAAGATCTGTTCCTGCTATTAAAGCAGCATTTCAGCAAGGGATAATCACTATTACTATTGGTGACTGTATTGATAAAAATTTCAGCGGAAAATATGTATTTGGTTGTTATGAAAGTGACTCATTTAAAATGGGTTATGAATCTACTCAGGCATTACTGGGGTATATGAAACAGAAGTATCCTGAGCAAATGATTAATGTGGGACTTGTAGATGGTACAAAATTGGGAAGAGTTTATCCCTATTTCCAAGGATTCAAACAAGCTATGGAAAAGTCAGGAGTTCAATGGCAAGAAGTTGCTTCTACAGATGCTATTGATAAGGAAGATATTGGCAAAATTAAACAAATGCTGCAAAATTATCCGCAAATTAATGTTATTTGGTCGGGTTCTGATATAACTACAGATATAGCCATCCAAGCTATCCAGCAATTAGGTTTAGGGAATAAAATTAAGGTGTTTGGGATCATGGATTTGACTCCAGAAAAAGCTAAGATGCTAGCAGATCCAACAAATCCTTTACAGTCAATTATTGATCAATCTCCCACTGAAGCTGGTAAGAAAGCTACAGAGAGAATTTTGCAAGTGATCAAGAGAGAAGATTTAGAATATCAATATCACCTCGTCCCCCATAGACTGATTAGTAATTCTAACTAGGCTGAATTGTGTGCCATGATCAAACGGCAAGGCTATGATGATTTTATCAAAATAGCGATCGCTACCCTTCCCCATGATTTATATGAGACTGCTTTTGCTGTTGCTACTAACCTAGTTTTAGCAGATGGTGAAGTCTCCGAAGAGGAAGAGGATCTTTTAAAATTTCTGTGGAATCATCTAGAAATTCCCGATGATACAGCCATGAATATTATTAACGTCATGATTATCAAAAATAAAGGGTAATTGCTAGGAGTTCAGGAGGAAAAAGAAAGGAAGAAGAAGATTATTTTCCCTCCTGCTCCCCTCCTCCTACTTCCTATCACCTTTCACCTGTTATCTTGCGAGTATATCTGTGTTTCACACCTACGGGAAAATATTCAGCATCACCAGTAGATTTTAATTCTACTAAAGGAGTTTGATATTCTGGGGGAACATAATTCGCAAATTCACTATTTAAACGCAATAATTGAGTGAGAATAGAATTAGTAATAGATAATCTTTTCTCTTCTTGATTTTCTACACCTGGTGCTAATTCTACTACTACAGATAAAAAGCGATTTTTGTCTACATCTTCCTGAACTTGTAACACAAACTTACCCGTTACCCATTCCCTAATAATTGGTTGTTCTAATCCTACTGTGACATTTTCAGGATAGATGTTTGCACCGAAATAGGAAACTGTAAAGTTAGAACGACCGAAAATATAGACAAAAGGTAATTGATGAATTCCCCGATGATCCTTTAATTCTCCAAGAGGATCAAAACCCCAATTTGCTAAAAATTCGATCATGTCTGCGTAAGTAATTAAACCACCCTGATCGAAAATGCTATATCTAATTAAAGGAATACCATTGTTACCAGAAAATAGTAAATTTCTCTCTTCAACTTCAAAAAACCGACTACTAGGATCATATTGCACTAAAGTGGGTAAACGAGACTCCCCAAATAATGCTTTAGCGGCTGCTGGGGTGGCTGCTAAAAATCGTCGAATACTTATACTTAAAGGGGTTTCATTCCCTAAAACTCCTGCGTCTGCTGTTCCATACATAGAAGCAAAATCATAGGCGGGATTTTCAGAACCTATCCTGTGGGCGACTAAATTGCGCCATTCTTCACTAAATACTTCTCCCGCCATAACTAACTTAATTTGATATTGTTGCCACTGCATACCATTGGCAATACCTGTATCAATCACATCCTTGAGAAAGGGTGGATATCCTAATAAAATAACTTGTTCAAAATTACCGCCTAATTCCTGAACAGTTCGCAAAATTTCAGTTTTATGATTGCCTGGAGTAATAACAGTAATGGGATAACCTTTAGCAGCTAAATGACGACAACAATTAGTAGTAAATATTCCGCCTACCCAAGTTCCTAAAGCAAAACAAACCACGGCTAAGGTAGTTTTATGATCTGCTTGAAAACTATCATAAAAAATTTGTTCAAACCGTGTGGCTATTTCTAGTTCATCTGTCAAAAAACGTGGCCAAAATGTAGATTTACCTGTAGAACCAGAAGAGGCAGCGATAAAATCACAGTTTTCTAATTTGCCGTGATAACATAATTGAGATAAAGGATATTTCGATATATAATTTTCCTTATTTACTTTTGGTAATTTCTGAAAATCTGCTAAACTTTGAATACTGTGTGATTCAATTCCCTGGTTTGCTAAAAATTCCTGATATGCAGGTACAGTGTTAGCTACATTTTGAAATAAGTTGATAACAGTTGCCGCTATCTGATCATCAGAATATGGTTGCAGTTTTGACTCTAAAGGAAGAGAGACAAAATTTGTTAGTTCTTGAATTCCTTTTTGTGTTTGTGATTCTGGTTTCATCATATAAAAATCTGATTGGATTTGTGAATATTACCAGAGTTAGATCCTCTGAGGTCGGATATTTTTATTTATCAAGGGTGCTTTTTATTTTATATTATTTTTTAATAAAAATTAATATTAGGAATCCTATTTAATTTTCGATAGCTTATGTGGGGTAGCCATACAAGACTATTTATATCATGTCCGCCGAGTCACTTACGATATAGTTCATCATTGTATTGCCTTTTCCCAATTACCCATTACCAGCCTCAACAGATATGATAAGTGTTCAACCGGACATGATATTAATGACTCTATTCTTAATAGACAAGGGATTTTACCTAGGTCAAACCCAAATATTGTAAAGTTTTATTGCAAAATCAACACTTCTGGTTTAAAAGCTACTCGTTGGATTTGTGAACATTTTTTAGATAAACAAAAACCCTGAATTAGTAAAAATTTGCGTAAATAGTTTTGATCATATTGTATAATTTGGTTAGGCTTAATTTATCTTATACAATCATGCAAGTATATTGCAGTCAACAGCACGTAAATAGTGGTAATCATCGTTTTTGTACTCATTGTGGTGAAGCATTACCTTTGACTGTGGGGCAAGTTATTGATAATCGGTATGAAATTGGGCGTATATTAGGACAAGGCGGCTTTGGACGCAGCTATTTGGCGATTGATAGGCAAAAATGTCGAAAAATCTGCGTTTTAAAGGAATTTGCGCCCCAAGTTGCCAAACCGCAAGATTTACAAAAGGCCAAAGAACTGTTTGAACGGGAAGCAAGTGTTCTGAAGAAAATCCAACATGATCAAATCCCTTGTTTTCACGCTTCTTTTCAGGCAAAGATTGGGACTAAAGATTTTTTCTTTTTAGTCCAAGATTATATTGAGGGTGATAATTATTACCAATTATTTAAACAACGCCAAAGTCAGAGTAAGTCCTTTAGTGAGGAGGAAGTAATTAATTTACTCCATAATATTCTGCCTGTATTGACTTATATTCATTCTCTGGATATAGTTCACCGTGATATTTCCCCGGATAATTTGATTTTACGCAAAAGTGATAATTTACCCGTGTTGATTGATTTTGGTGGTGTGAAACAGTTACCAGCTTATCAGGGTTTGTGGCAGACGAAACTGGTGAGAAATGGGACTGCATTAGGTAAAAAAGGATATGCACCAGAGGAACAGTTAACACAAGGGAAAGTCTATAAAAATAGTGATTTTTACTCTTTAGCGGTGACAGCTTTAGTATTAATTACAGGCAAAGAAACACATTTACTTTATGATAGTTATAATTGCCTTTGGCGTTGGGGTCAGGAAATTAAAGTTAGTCCCAAATTAGAAGCTGTTTTAAAAAAGATGTTGGCATATAAGCCAAGCGATCGCTATCAAAAAGCTGAACAAGTGATTAAAGATTTGCCTTTACCATCTATTTCATCTATACCAAAAACTATGCAAAATCCTAGTAATAATCCTCATCCTTATGTTAGTAAATTCAAAACCCAAATAGTCGCGCCCGGTGTGCAAAAAGCCCGGAATATTGGTGGCGGTGTCCACAATAAAACGACGTTATTTGTACAGAAAATACCGATGCCTATATGGTTACGTCCTTTTGCTGTTAGCTTTATCATCACTTCGGGGGTAACTGTGGTAACGGCGGCGATGTTTGCTTTAGGGAATGTTGCTGTGAAAGGAATTACCTCTATTAAACTTCCACAAATGGAAATTCCCAAAATACCTAATATTGATAATCCTCTACTTGGAAGTAATAAACGCACAATTGAACAAGTTTTTACTCGTGTAAAAGAGTTGGAAATTTCTACGGTATTTTTTACGAAAACTGTTAATGAAATTTTCTATGATCAAAAGCCAGAATTAAAGCGACGTAAGTTAACTGAAAAGCCAGAAGATGCAGCTTTGCGGAAACAATGGAATCAAGCGGCTGATCACTTATTAACTAATTTAGAAAAGGCAAATTTAAGTGAAACAGCTAGAAAGAAAATAGGTAGTTATAGTCAAGAAGATTCCCAACGATGGGATCAACTAGCTAAAGCTGGAAGACTGGGTAAATATACATCTTTTAAAGATTTACGTGCAGACACATATCAAATATTTGAACCGTTATTTCCTGGTCAAGAAAGGGGCAAACTCAAGCAAGAAACTTTTTTGCAAATTTGGTATGCGATCGCATCTGACAACGTAGGTAATAGATGACGGTTGACCGTTGACTGTTAACAAAGAACAACTAACAAAGAACAACTGACAACTAACTAATGACTAATCTTTATTGTTCTCAAGGGCATCAAAATCCAAGTAATAGTAGGTTTTGTCTTCAGTGTGGGGAGAAAATTATACAAAACTCTGTGATTTCTGGTTTACAACCAGGGCAAACTCTAGGCGATCGCTATACTATTATCCGGCAAATTGGCCAAGGAGGATTTGGCCGGACTTATTTAGCAGAAGATATTAACCGTTTTCGAGAAACTTGTGTTTTAAAAGAATTTTCGCCCCAAGTACAAACTCCCTATATTGTGCAAAAAGCTGAAGAACTTTTTCAGAGAGAAGCTAGTGTTCTTTATAAATTACAGCATCCTCAAATTCCCCGATTTCGGGAACTCTTACGCATCAATTTTCAAGGTAAAGAAAGTCTATTTTTAGTTCAAGATTATATAGATGGAGAAACTTATAGTTCCTTATTAAAAAGTCGTCAACAAAGAGGCTTAAAATTTACAGAGGCAGAAATCTGCCAATTATTGGTGCAAATTTTACCAGTTCTAGAATATATTCACGCCTTGGGTGTAATTCATCGTGATATTTCTCCTGATAATTTAATGCTTCGCAGTGGTGATCAATTACCTGTATTAATTGATTTTGGGGGTGTGAAACAAGTCGCCGCAACTGTAGCTTCTCAATATTACCAATCCGGGGCAATGCCATCTCCTGCTAATGGAACTTTATTAGGAAAAGTAGGATTTGCGCCGCCTGAACAAATGCAAACCGGTGTTGTTTCTGCCCAGAGCGATTTATATGCTTTAGCTGTCACCATGTTAGTTTTACTGACAGGGAAACAACCCCAGGAATTAATTGATACTTATAATTTAACTTGGCAATGGCGGCAGGAAGTGAGTATTAGTCCTGTATTTGGGCAAATCATAGATAAAATGTTATCACCAATGGCGAACCAACGCTATCAAACAGCAGGGCAACTTCTCCAAATCCTCAACCCCCAAACCTCTAATTCTCAGCCAACTCAACCCCCTACCTCCGTAACCGTCACCTTTTCTCCATCTAAACCTCCAACTCCTGCACCTACACCCATCGCCAAAGATCCAGGTATTTGGACGGGAACAAATATATTTATTATGACTGTAGCTGCATTTACCAGTTTTGGTCTACTGGCTTGGGGATTTAAAAACCGCAGTGACAATACACCGAAAGGTATAGCCACAATTACAGCTAGTTCTATGCCTACAAGTACACCTAAACTTGAGTATAATTATTCACCGGGGGAAAAACGACGTAAACAAAAATTGAGCGATCGCCGGGAAGAATTGGGTATAAATTATAAATTTTACGTAGCATTAGTTAACCAAGTTTTTCGGGAAAAAGATCCCAGTTTAGTGGGACGAGTTCTCAAAGATACTCCAGAAGATGAAAGCTTGCGGGCAGAATGGGATCAAACCGCCGCCACCGTCCTAGAAAAGCTCTCAGTAATTACTTCTAACTCTCGCCGTCAACTGGGAAATTATACTGGTGATGAACGCGCAATGTGGCAATTTAAAATTAATCAAATCAATGTAGGTAGTCGTTCTTTGTATGATTTAAGCGATGCAGCTTTTTTCCATCAATTTCCTGAACAAAAGGGTAAAAAGTTTATCAAAGAACCCATTGGACAAGTTTGGTATGCCCTAGTTAACGATCAACTTAACGACATTTTAAATCAAAGTGCAGTTGAAAAGATAGTTTTTGATCAAGGTGCAACAGGTAAAACAGTTAGCGGCACACTACAACCAGGAACAGGGAAAGTTTTCATCGCTAGTCTAGGACAAGATCAAACTATGGAAGTGCAGCTAGAAGCAGATGAAAAAGCTTTAATATCCGTCTATTCTCCCTCTGGAAAAATCGTATTTTTAGAAGACTCTTCAGAACGGAATTTATCGCAAACATTGCCAGAAAGCGGATTTTATGAATTTGTCATAGTTTCTACAGCCTCCGCACCCATAGATTATCAATTAACTGTCACCGCCGAAAATCCCCCAGAACCAGAACCCACACTCACGGACACACTCACACCCATACCCATACCCACAGACACACCAGGATCAGCTTCACCACAACCCAGAAAAACTACAATTCGTGCTATTTGGTAATGGTAATCTGTTATAGCTATAGCCATTAAGATTAAGACAAAAACTATAGTAGAGATGTTCCAACATCTATCAATTGATGTCCCAACTACCCTGTCTACGGCTACATATCAGTAAGTTGGCGTTAAAAATTCTGAACTCCTGCCTTCGTTAACTACTACGGCGTAAGTCCCCCACTGAATTTGGTACTCCGAACCAGTGTGGGTAGTTCACGAATCTACATCTTGATCACAGCACTTTTTTTTCACATCGGGAACAGGATCATAACCGCCGGGATGAAAAGGGTGACAGCGTAAAATCCGCATAATAGCCATCCAGCCACCACGGAACGCCCCAAACCGTTCAATTGCTTGGATAGCATACAGAGAACAAGTAGGTTGAAAGCGACAAGTGGGGGGAAACAGGGGAGAAATAAACAAACGATAACCCTTAATTAGCCAAATGAATAATATTTTCATGTGCAAATCGCATAAAGTAGAATCAAACCTTGAAAATTATTTGTGAGATTATTCTTGAATACATTCCTCAGTTTAGAAACCCTTTTCCCATTATCCCTGGAAATTGCTATCGCTGGTGCTTGGGTAGGATTAATTATCTGCATTGCTTGGGTAGCTGGTCGTTTTACGAATAGCGAACCAGAAATCATTAGAAAAATCGTACATATTGGCACAGGTAATGTAATTGTCATAGCTTGGTGGTTAGATATTCCTGCCTTTGTCGGTATTTATGCTTCAATTTTAGCCAGTATTATTACTTTATTATCCTATAAATTCCCCATTCTGCCTGGTATTAATAGCGTCGGTCGTCACAGTTGGGGAACATTTTTCTATGCTGTCAGTATTGGTGTTTTAGTCGCTGTTTTTTGGCATTTACACCAACCCCAATATGCTGTTTTAGGAATTATGATTATGACTTGGGGAGATGGATTAGCCGCTTTAATTGGTAAACGTTTCGGCAAGCATAAATATATAATATTTGATTCTACAAAAAGCTGGGAAGGTTCTTTAACAGTTACTTTAATTAGTTATTTCATTTGTGTCACTCTCTTATTACTGACCCAAGGCAATATTTGGCAAACTTGGATAGTTTCCTTAATTGTTGCCTGTATCGCTACCATTTTAGAGACATTTTCTTATTTAGGAATAGATAATTTAACAGTTCCTATCGGTAGTGCGGCCTCTGCTTATATATTAATGCAATTACTCTCATGATTTCAGGAGTCACCGAGTCACCGAGTCAGAATATTTGTTTGTACCAATAATCTAGACCGAAAACTCTGATTCATTCTTTAGCCTGAATCCTTACATTTTTATAATATACAAGATTCAGATCCCCGACTTCTTCAAGAAGTCGGGGATTTTATTGTTTTGCAACTATGGGAAATTAATTCTTAAATAATTATGGAATACTACAGAAGTGTTGAATGTTAAGATTTTGATGATGTTGTCCAAGTTGTGCATTGGCATTGATAATACCAAATTTGAGCAGTTAATGACTCTATTCTCAATAGACAAGGGATTTTACCTGGGTAAAACCCAAACATCGTCAGGTTTTATTGCAGGATTCAACACTTCTGGGAATACTACTATCTTAGTGATCACAAATTATTTTGTCTCTATATTTAGAGGTAAATTTAAAAACTTGACTTTCTACCTGTAGATTTATGAATTATGAAGCAACAATGCTTATAGTTAAATTGTGAGGTGATAAAACCCTGGTTTTAAGTCATTGAGGCTAATAATTATGTCAAATCAAATCAACACATCCAGTTTATTTCTTACCTTATCCGATCAACAACAAGAGATCATAACTGGTGGTGCTGACTTTGAACTAGCTGCGAGAAGGTAGCAATGCTACATCCGCAGGTAAAGCTAATATCAGATTGACTGCGGGACAAGATTTCTTAGGTTTAGGTGCAGATCCTCCGGCGGGTATCGGAACTTTGGGTTCAGCAGTCCTACCCACAGATCGTGGAAACTTGCCTACAACTACACCTTCAATTATCGCCAGTGGAGGAGTGCTTTCCACCCCTTAACCGCGCAATAACCCGGGGTAAATCCTTTAATAACATTGAGAAAGTTTTATTTTTCACCATCTGAATGAATAAATCTACTTGTTTTTATTTTCGGCAATTTATTGTCTAAGATAGTTATTTTTCAATGGCATGATCTTGGTAATTGCTATCTTGGGCTAGAGTATTTTAGTTCTAACGAAAGGTATAATACCGTGAACTCCTTACAGAGTCAAAACAATAATCATAATTCTTCCTATCACTTCAATAATACCACAACAGAAGATTTACATATACTAGAAACAAATGAATTTCTCCCCCAAATTGGTCAATGGATTCAGATTGGTGGGGGAATCATGATGACTATATTTGTAGTTGCTGTTAGTCTCACATCTGTTCTCTATTACAACGTCACTGTTAAAGTTCCGGCCACTATCAGACCTTTGGGAGAATTAAGATTAGTTGAATCTGCAATTACAGGAACTATCAAAAAAATTCTTGTTCAAGAAGATCAGCTAGTTAATCAGGGACAAATCATTGCATATATTGATGATTCTCAATTGCAATCGCAAAAAAGACAACTGCAAAATACCATTGAGCAAAGTCAATTACAACTGATGCAAATTGATGCTCAAATTAACCAAATTAATACCCAAATTATTGCTCAAACTAACTTAAATGAGCGCACAATTAAAGCTACTCAGGCTGAATTAATAGGAACTGAACGCAACTATATAGATCAGCAAACTAAAGCTAACTCAGAAATGACACAAGCTCAAATAACTATCAATTTAGCCAAAGAGCAATTAATCAGATTAAAACGAGAAAAGGTATTAAGAGCAACTATCCAAGAAGCAGAAGCAGCTTTAAAATTGGCAATTTTACAACGCGATCGCTTGCAAAATATAGCCACATCGGGAGCAATATCCCAAAACTTATTAGAGGAAAAAGAACAAGATGTAAAATCTGCCGAAGCTAAATTAGAGCAAGCTAAATCTAATGCTAAAAATCTCCAAGAAGAAAAAGAACAAGCCGTTAAATTAGCAAAAATAAATTTAGAAAAAACGAAAATTTCTCTCAATCCTAGTAATGCTAGTGTTAGAGTAGCCCAGGAAAGAATTAAACAAGAAAAATCTAGAGGTGAAGGGGCTTTAGCAGCTTTAAAAAAAGAACGAGAACTATTATTTCAGCAACGTTTAGAACTCCAAAAACAACAAATTTGCACCCGTCAAGAACTCCAACAAATAGAAAATGATTTGAATAAAACAGTGATTCGTTCCCCAGCAACAGGAACATTAATGCAGCTTAAACTCCGTAACCCTGGACAAGTTGCACAACTGAGTGAAGCTGTAGCACAAATAGCTCCAGTGGATGCTCCTTTAATCATTAAAGCTCATGTGTCTGCACAAGATATTGACAAAGTAAAAATCGGTCAATCAGTACAAATGGAAGTTTCCGCTTGTCCCTATCCAGACTATGGAACTCTCAAAGGAACTGTGAAAACAATTGCCGCAGATACAATAGCAAATACACAAAATAATCCTATTATTAGTAACCCACAAATTGCTACTTATGAAGTTAATATTCAACCAGAAGGTTTGTTTTTAGGTAAAGGCGATCGCCTATGTTATCTCAAATCTGGTATGGAAGGCCGTGCTAATATTATTTCCCGTCAAGAAACCATACTACAATTTATCCTCAGAAAAGGAAAATTAATCACTAATTTCTAACTAAAATTGTAGTTTAGGTTAAGCGATAGCGCAACCCAAAAAAAGCATTAATAAAGTTGGGTTTTCTTAGGTCAACCCAACCTACTCAAATAACTAAAATATCAGGTTAAGTTAAGCCATAGTATAATCCCACAAAACTATTTTATTTGTGTTGATATAACCTATGTTGAATATTTTCAAAAATCATCAAAATTACCCCTGTATTTTACAGTTAAGTGAAGAAGACTGTGGCGCAGCTTGTTTAGTATCTATTACTAAACATTATGGACGATTTTTAAGCATAATCAAAAGTAGAGAAGCCGTAGGAACTGGACAATTAGGGACAACATTATTAGGTTTAAAACGAGGATCAGAAAATCTTGGTTTTAATGCTAGAGCAGTCAAAGCTTCCCCAGAAATTATAGACAGAATTACAGAAATTACATTACCTGCAATTATCCATTGGCAAGGCTATCATTGGGTAGTTTTATATGGTAAAAAAGGTCAAAAATATATTATTGCTGATCCTGCTGTGGGACTACGTTATCTCACCAAACAAGAATTAAGCGATGCTTGGAATGGGGTAATGTTATTATTAGAACCAGATCCAGATCGTTTTTTTGAACAACCCCAAGAAGAAAGCAAAGGAGGAATAACTCGCTTTTTTCGCCGTATTTTACCCTATCGTGGGTTACTAATTCAGGTATTAATGATTAATATTGTTCTGGGTTTACTAGCATTAGGAACTCCGGTTTTAATTCAATTACTCACAGATGATGTTCTTGTGCGTGGAGATTTACAATTACTCACAGTTGTTGTTTCCGCAGTTGTTGTCATGAGTTTATTCAGTGGAGGTTTGCAAGCATTCCAAGCTTTAATGATTTCCCATTTTGGACAAAGATTACAATTAGGTTTAGTCCTAGAATTTGGGCGTAAACTCCTACAATTACCCTTAAATTACTATGAATCTCGACGCAGTGGAGAAATTACTAGCAGACTTAGAGATATTAGCGAAATAAATCAATTAGTATCCCAAATTGTCATTGTTTTACCTAGCCAATTTTTTATTGCTATCATCTCTTTATGCTTAATGTTATTTTATAGTTGGGAATTAACAATAGCAGTGTTATTAATCGCCGTTTTAATGACTTTATCTACCTTGCCTTTTTTACCGATTTTACAACAGAAAACGCGCACTCTTTTAGTTTTAGGTGCAGAAAATCAAGGGGTGTTAGTAGAAACATTTAAAGGCGCACAGGTAATTAAAACTACAAATGCTGCTCCTCAATTTTGGGATGAATTTCAAAGTCGGTTTGGTCGTTTAGCTAATCTGGCTTTTAGTACCATTCAATTAGCAATAATTAACGGAACTCTGGCTAAAATTCTTTCTACCATTGGCGGTGTCATCTTACTAGGATTCGGTAGTTTGTTAGTTATTAAAGGTAAATTAAGTATTGGACAAATGTTAGCATTTAATGCACTGCAAATTAATGTTTTAGCTTTAATTAATTTTCTAGTTGGTTTTGTAGATGAATATTTTCGCTCCCAAACCGCAGTTTCTCGACTTTTAGAAGTGATTGATGCAACTCCAGAAGTTATAGGTGGTAGTCCTAAACCGGTTGCTCAAATTTCCAGTCATGCAGATATTTATTGTTCCCATATTAAATTTCATCATCCTGGAAGAGTAGAATTATTAGATGATTTTTCTCTGCAAATTCCGGGAGGAAAAACCATTGCTTTAATTGGTAAATCTGGTTGTGGTAAAAGCACTTTAGCTAAACTTTTAGCTGGGTTATATGTACCTGATTCTGGTAACATTCGCATCGGTTTTTTTAATATTCAAGATATTGCTTTAGATTGTTACCGACAACAAGTAGTTTATGTCCCTCAAGAACCGCATTTTTGGAGTCGTTCAATTATCGAAAACTTTCGTTTAGGATCACCTAGTATTTCCTTTGCAGAAATAGTTCAAGCTTGCGATATTGCCGATGCAGATGATTTTATTAGTCAATTACCTAATAAATATCAAACGGTTTTAGGCGAATTTGGGGCAAATCTTTCCGGTGGACAAAGACAAAGATTAGCGATCGCTCGCGGCATTCTCAACAACCCTCCCATCCTCATTTTAGATGAAGCTACTGCTGGATTAGATCCTATGAGTGAAGCTCACGTTTTAGATCGTCTTTTAGAATATCGCCAAGGTAAAACCACAATTTTAATTACCCATCGTCCTAGTGTCATTCATCGAGCTAATTGGATTGTTCTCATCGAAAAAGGTCAAGTGCAAATTCAAGGAACTCCTGATACTTTTTTATCAAAACCTGGAGAACATTTACAATTTTTAAATGTATAAATCAACATGATCAAAGCTTTCATTTTGCTGTCGTATAACCAAATATAGTTACTTGTGTAAGGAGTAATAATATGCCTGAAAATATTCAATTAAATCAGCCTCAATTATTTAGATATCTTTCTGAAAAAGAACAAGAATCTCTAGTGGGTGGGCAAACATTTCCTATATTAGGTCTATTAGGTGAAGGGAATTTATCCTTACAAAAAACTGAGATTGTAACTGAAGGAAAAAGTGATTTAAAACTCGCATCAGGGGATTCTACATCACAAACTACAAAATATCAATTATCCCAAATTACTATGGCATTTTCATTCACATTTGGGATGCTAACAATTAGTTCTAGTGGTGATAAATTAAATAATTTATTACCAAACTTTTTCAATAATTTTCTGTCATAAAATAGCTAGAGTTAAATTTAAAAATTTTCTTGTAGAGGCATCCAGTCAAAAGAAAGAATTTTATCTAAACAGATATCATACTTAAGAACAATTTAATTTGTATTAATCTATAACCCTAGAGTCATTTATGTTCAATAAAAAATATTTATAAATGAAGTATAGGTATTATTTACCTATTCATAAATGGAGGCTAATAATTATGTCAAATCAAAATGCTGTATCTGATGTTCTTGTCGAGTTATCGGCAGAAGAGCAGGAACTTTTATCTGGAGGACATCATCATTGGGGGCATTATCCTCATCGTCGGCACAGAGGGGGACAAAGGCAAAAAAATATTCAAATCGTTAACATAATCCTTCCTCGAAAACGCAGAGACGAGGATGATTACGGTGGCGGTGATTATGGTGGTGGTGATTATGGTGGTGGTGATTACGGTACTGTAGATTATAAGTAGTCATCATGAACTGGGTACACCAGGAGGGATGAAAATCTATTTTCAAGTCAGTTCCTTTTAAACTTCCTCAGTTCTGCAAACAAAAAGACCAGCCCCTCCCACAGGGCTAGTCTGCTAAAAAACGTTGTTCGCGTTATCTTCTCAGTAGAGTCAAAACCAAATTGCACGTTCCCAAAATTCGACGGGCAACTTTTCTTAACAAGATTGTAGCAGCCAGTACAGTTTTTTAATAAAAAAATCTTAAAAAATATATATCCTGGGGTGAGTGGGTTTTCTATTTTGGTGTAGATGCAACATCATCTATCTTCCCTATCAACCGTCAACCGTCATCAGTCAACCGTTAACAACTTGCGGTTTCCCCCAAATAATCGTTTCTTGTTTATAAACTACAAGTCCGGGTTTAGTGCCTTTAGGTTTGTACACGTGTTTGGGTTGGGTGTAAACTACTGGTACTTGGTCACTTTGACGGGCGCGACTGAAATAAGCCGCTAGATTGGCTGTAAATTGTAAATCAGTTTCTTCGGCAACTGTACCCGGTTCTAACCGCAACAGGACATGACTACCCGGAATTTCTTGGGCGTGAAACCACAAATCATAGTCTCCAGCCACACGAAATGTTAATTGATCATTTTGGATGTTATTGCGACCAATGAGGACTTCAAAGCCGCTAGGACTGCGATAGCGATGAAAATTAGCGCTGGGTGTGTCACTGCTACGGCTGCGATATTCTACGTCTTCTAGATATTTTTGTCCAATTAGTTCATCCCGAATTTCTTCTAAGGCTTGTAAATCTTCTGGAGTTTGGTAATTGTCTAGTTGAGAAATTGCCGCTTCTACTTGTTCAAGATAGTTAATTTCTCCTTGCACTGCAAATAGTAAGGGTTCAACAGCAGCGCGGGCGCGTTTGAGTTTTTGGTGCTGTTTATAAAGCTTTTGGGCATTTTGGACGGCGTTTTTATCTGGCAAAAGAGCGATCGCTATTAACTGTTCAGTTTCAAAATCTGGTAAACTAATTTCCTGCATTCCTGGTTGCCAATGGTGCAGATTTGCCATTAATAAATCAGCTTTTTGACGATATTCTTCAGCTTGATCTGATTGTTGCAAGCGATCGCTAAAAGTTCGCGCTTTAATCCTTAATTTACCCAGAATATTCACCAATTTTTGACTCAATTGATGGCGCAGTTGCACAAATACCTGTTCATTTAATTGATCAGTATAATAACGGCAAATCAATTCTTGAATATTTTTGGCAGGTGAAACTCCACCCCAACCCATCACTGTATATCCATTTTTAGTCCAAGCTGGGTGGAATTTACCCACATTTAAAACTTGTAACCATTCTTGCCAACGTTGAAATAAATTTTGCCAATCTTCGGAAGTTAATGCATCTGTGCTGGTATCTGGAGGAATGTTTGCCACTAACAGCATCGTATCTAACAAAGCCGCACTTAAACCACTATAACTTTTGAGTAACTGGCGTTTAATTCCTCCTGGAACTAAACTTACCCGTTCTTGCCAGCGTTCCAGAGATTCGTTTAAATTGGGGATTTTTCCCGTCAGCTTTGGTGGTGTTTCATAATTTTGTCCCGTTTGAATGGGTCGAACACTTGATTGCTGCTGACTAACTTGATGGGCGGCTGTGATAATCTCATGGTTAGCATCAGTCAAAATCACATTACTATATTTGCCCATTATTTCCGCATAAACGTGATAAAGTGCATCCTCTCCGGGACGACGGGCAAATTGTAAATCAATTACCCGTTCCCAGGGAGAAATAGCTTCAATGCCAATTAAAGCTAAACCACCTAATTGATGTCTTAACTGTTGGCTAAATGTAAAAGTATCTGGGGCGCGTGGTGGTGGTTCGCTAATGCAAATATGGGCGGCTTGGGGATGCCAGGAAATTTCTAACCAACCCCGTTGATTTAAGGTGCGTAAAGCAATGGTAATGGTAAAGCGATCTCGCTGATATACCTGTTCTGTCCGTGCCGGCAACCAGTCAGCACGAATTTCGCCACAAGCAGCAATTAAAGCAGTAAAGTCCAGGGGTTGCAAAACGATTACCCCTTTTTCTCTACAAAATTACTTTCTTCTCTAGGATTTTGTTGATTCATCCTTTCATCCTGGATATCCTGATTCTGACAAAGAATATTAATTTAACATTTTTTGGTTAAAACTAATGTAAGGGTTTAGAAACTTGCTGACTAAGTTGTATATCTCGATGTCGTTTCCTTAATATATGACCCGCCTGGGAATTCAGTTCCAGGCTAATAGCTACAATATTGTTAGTGCAAAATTAATAATGATATCGGCAAGAAATAATAGTTACATAGACATCATCAACAGCATAAACCAAACGATTTGTATCATCAATTCGCCGTGACCAAAATCCAGCTAAATTTTCCTTGAGAGGCTCTGGTTTACCAATACCCTCAAAAGGCATCCGCATCGTCTCCTCAATCAACTTATTGATTCTTTTGAGAGTCTTTCTGTCTTGCCCTTGCCAGTAAAGATAATTACCCCAAGCCTCATCAGTCCAAGCCAACATTCTACTCATTTAACAAATCTCGCTGCACCACTTTCCCCTGCTTAAATTGAGCAATGGAACGTTCTAAATGGGCTGCATTGGCCGGAGACTTCAATAAATGCACAGTCTCCATGAGACTATTAAAAAACTCCAGGGACATCACCACCGTATCATCAGCATCCCGTCTAGTGATAATTGTATAGTCGGCATCTTCTGTCACCTGGTCTAAAACCGTTTTCAGACTATTTCTGGCCTCGCTAAAAGAGATAATTTTCATTGGCGGAGAACCTGTACTGTTTATTGTACAAGTATATCGGGTTTGGGGAAATTGTACAATCCCCAGACGCGGATGTAGTATTTTGTCTTCCTAAAAGAGCCTTGTATCAGCCGGGGAAATTAATTTCTGAAACTAGTATCAATAAAGGGTTTGAGACTAATATCTTCTGAAAGATTCAAAATTGACAATAATAACACAATTATGAAATTCTCTGAGATTATAGCAAATCGCTGAAAGTATAGCAACCTCGTTGATAAATAGAAAAGATTCTCAATTAATTATTAATAAAATCTAAAGGCAAATTGCTAAAAGTTATAAATATCAAAAGTATTATTGATTTTCTATAATTCAAGCTTCTCATACAGCCATTATGAATAATATATCTGATAAATAGCATCTAGGATAAAACTAAGAGCATATTATTAGATTATAGTTGTGCGATAGCGAAGTGCTGCTGCAAGCAGTTCGCTCTTTCTGTACACAAACCCTAAATCTAGCCAGATCACCAGCTTGGACAATTGAAGATGGTATCATATATTCTCGTTTTGCTTGATTACGTGCGAGGAAATAAGTGAAAGTTTTAGTTATCGGTAATGGGGGACGGGAACACGCTCTAGCGTGGAAACTGCTGCAATCTGATAAAATTGAGCAAGTTGTCTGTGTTCCAGGTAATGGGGGTACAGCAAGTATGCAGGGTTGTCAAAATTTGTCTTTAGCAGTAGATGACTTTGCAGGTATTAGCAAATATGCGATAAATAATGATATTTCTCTAGTCGTAGTTGGTCCAGAAGTACCATTAGCGGAGGGAATTGCTGATTATCTGCAAAGTCAAGGTTTAATGGTATTTGGACCAAACAAAGAAGGGGCGCAAATAGAAGCAAGTAAGGCTTGGGCTAAAGCATTAATGGCAGAAGCTGGAGTTCCCACGGCTAAGGCTGCGGTATTTACAGAGGCAGAACCAGCAAAAGCTTACATTCAAGCTGAAGGTGCGCCCATTGTGATCAAAGCCGATGGTTTGGCTGCTGGTAAAGGTGTTACAGTTGCTCAAACTATTGCCCAAGCTGAAGAAGCGATTGATGCAATTTTTCAAGGACAGTTTGGTGCAGCTGGTAGTTCCGTGGTCATTGAAGAATGTTTACTAGGACAAGAGGTATCAGTTTTAGCTTTAACTGATGGTTTAACCATTCGTCCGTTATTACCTGCTCAAGATCATAAGCGCGTTGGCGAAGGTGATACAGGAGACAATACGGGAGGTATGGGTGCTTATGCTCCTGCGCCTATCGCCACGCCAGAGCTAATGGCACGGGTACAAATAGAGGTATTAGAAAGAACTATTACGGCCTTGATATCTAGGGGGATTGACTACCGAGGTATTTTGTATGCGGGGTTAATGATTACACCCGATGGCGATTTTCGAGTTTTAGAATTTAACTGTCGCTTTGGTGATCCAGAAACCCAGGTAATTTTACCGATGCTAGAAACACCTTTAGAAGATTTAATCTTGGCTTGTATAGAACAGCGATTAGCAGATATGCCCCCCATTGCTTGGAAACAAGGCGCGGTGGCCACGGTGGTAGCGGCTTCTGGAGGTTATCCCGGAGCATATACCAAGGGTAAGGTAATTACTGGCTTTGCAGCAGCAGAAACAGCCGGTGCAATTGTGTTTCATGCTGGGACAAAGTTAAATGCAGCCCAAGAAATTGTTACGGATGGCGGTAGAGTGTTAAATGTGACTGGTTTGGGTGCAGATTTCCAGCAAGCGATCGCTCAAGCTTATGCAGGTATCCAACACATTGAATTTGATCAAATGTATTATCGTCGAGATATTGGTCATCGAGTTTTAAAATAGACACGTAGAGACGTTCACTAAAACGTCTCCATATTGTTGATTCATCATCCAAATTTCCTGGTTCTTGTATCCCAACCCTCACCGCAAATAGATAAAACTTTGTAGACTGAATTTATATAGTTCTTAATTAAAACTGGTGCAAGAAGATTTTCGGTTAATTGTTGATTTGGTTGCGGTGTTTGCTGCTGCGGCTTGCGGTGGACTACTAGCAGCATTGTTAAAACAACCAGTTTTGCTGGGATATCTCATCGGCGGCATGGTTGTCGGTCCCTCTGGACTGAGACTAATCAAAGAACTGATTCAAGTCGAAACATTAGCTCAGTTTGGGGTAGCTTTTTTATTGTTTGCCTTGGGTGTGGAATTTTCCCTAGCAGAACTTAAAAAGGTTAAAGCGATAGCTCTCGGAGGAGGGGCTTTACAAATTATCCTCACCATTATCATTACCGTCTTAGTCTGCGGTGTCACAGGTGCTTGGGGAACTTTACCCGCTAAAGGTGTATTTTTGGGGTCAATTTTGTCCTTGTCTTCCACCGCCGTGGTTCTCAAATGCCTCATGGAACGCAATGAGACTGAAACACCCCACGGACAGGTAATGCTGGGGATTTTGGTCGTCCAGGACTTGGCACTGGGATTAATGTTAGCCGTATTACCCGCCCTCCATGAACCAGGAGAAGTCATTGGTATCGCTGTGGTCATGGCATTGGTGAAAATCGGTTTATTTGCTGCTGGTGCGGTTGTGGCTGGTATTTGGTTAATTCCCCCTTTATTAAGATTATTAGCCAGCACGGAAAGCAAGGAATTATTTTTATTAGGTGTAGTCACCATCTGTTTAGGAATTGCTCTATTTACAGAATCTTTGGGACTATCCATTGAAATGGGGGCATTTGTCGCCGGTTTAATGATTTCTGAAGTGGAATATGCCGATGAAACTTTGAGTATTGTTGAACCATTGCGCGATATATTTGCTAGTTTATTTTTCGCTGCCATTGGGATGTTAATTGACCCGGTGTTTTTGTGGCAAAATCTCGAATTAATTCTCGGATTAGTAGCTTTGGTCTTTATCGGCAAGTTTTTAATTATTACCCCTTTAGTGAAGTTATTTCGCTACCCTTTAAAAACAGCTTTAATTGTCGGGTTGGGATTATCACAAATTGGGGAATTTTCCTTTGTGCTTGCTAGTGAAGGGCAAGCTTTAGGTTTAGTTTCTCGGCGGATATATTTACTAATCTTAGGAACTACCGCAGTTACTTTGATGTTAACCCCCTTTATCTTGCGGTTAGTACCATTTTTATTTGATTTCGCTGAATCTATGCCTTGGCTTAAACCCTACTTAGTAGATGATCAATCCCGTGATTTTTCTGAAGATTTACCCCAGAAAAATCATATAGTTGTTTGTGGTTATGGCCGACTGGGTAAAAATTTGGTGAAGTTATTACAGCAATCTCAATTATCTGTGGTGGTAATTGATCAATCAGAAAGTCGTATTCAACAGTTAAGGGAAGCAGGAATACCTTATGTTTATGGTAATGCAGTCAGTCTTCATGTATTAGAAACTGCGGGTGTCAATCATGCTCAAGGAATGGCGATCACTCTCCCCGACCCTGCTAGTATTCGGCTATGTTTAAAACGGGCTTTGGAAGTATGTCCAGAATTAGATACAGTTGTCCGTGCTACTCAAGATAAAAATATTGAAGTTCTTTATCAATTGGGAGCAAAGGAGGTAGTACAACCAGAATTTGAAGCTAGTTTAGAAATGGCTACTCATCTATTAATTACTGTGGGTTTGTTACCAGAAGTGGTACAACAGAAAATGCAGCAAATTCGCCAAGATCATTATTTAGATTTACGCCCTCAAAGTTCACCGGCTGAAGTTTCCCAATATTTACAAAAAGTCACCCGTGATCTCAATCGTCGTTGGTATGATTTACCAGCCGATTCCCCTTTAATTGGTATGACTTTAGAAGAGGTGAATATGCGTTATTTAACCGGGGTAAGTTTAATGGCTATTCGTCGCGCCGGTGGCGAAGAAATTGATTATCCTAATAGTCAGACTACATTACTTTTAGGCGATCGCCTATTAGTAGTCGGATCAGTGGAGGAACTAAATGCTTTAGTCGAATTTGCAGAGGGTAAAATCACTATTAAGTAGTTAGTACCGCAGGGCGGAATTAAAAATTAATAATTCAAAATTTTAAGTTTAGCAAGATACCTGACTTTCCAAAAAAGCCAAGTATCTCAAATTTATACAGGTGCAACCTCAACATTGGCATTTTGGGGGATTAACCCTCTTTACGCTACCCTATCACCCAAAGGTTTCATATAGGCGATCGCCTGTCTCCAAACTGTAATTTGCTCATTGTTGCCATCTAAAACACTTATGCAATTGTGGTCTTGCCAAAAGATCCTACCAGTGATTAAATCACCAGTTATTAACCGGAATTCGACTGTGATTTTGTCTTTAACACACCTTTGCACTTGGCGGATGCTAGGTAGTGACGTATCAAATTGATTAGTTATCATAGTTGGTTGATTGCTACTTGATGATTTGTGATTGCTTATTAAAAAATGACTAATTCCCCAGTTTTTGAATAAAATTAATGAATCTTTGATAAATTATTTGAACAAGACAAAATGGCAATCGAATTTACTAAGTATCACGGACTCGGTAATGATTTTATTCTCATTGATAACCGTTCCTCATTGACACCAGTATTAACACCAGAGAAAGCGGTACAGTGGTGCGATCGCCATTTTGGCATCGGAGCAGATGGTGTTATTTTCGCACTTCCTGGGCAAAATGGCACGGATTACACCATGCGAATTTTTAACTCCGATGGTTCAGAACCGGAAATGTGTGGGAACGGGATTCGCTGTTTAGCGGTATTTTTGACGGAGTTGGAAGGTATTTCCCGCACCAAAGATAAATATCATATTCATACCTTAGCAGGTGTGATTACACCCCAACTCACAGATGATGGTCAAGTCAAAGTAGATATGGGTGAACCCCGATTATTAGCAGGAGAAATTCCCACCACTATCACATCTAGCGAGTTACAAGTCATTAATCAACCCTTAGAAGTAGCCGGAAAAACTTGGGATGTTACCTGTGTAAGCATGGGAAATCCCCACTGTATCACCTTTGTGGAAGATGTTGCGGCGATTAATTTAGAAGGTATTGGCCCCCAATTTGAAAGTCATCCCGTATTTCCTAAAAAAACCAATACGGAATTTATTCAGGTAGTAAATCGTAACTATTTGAAAATGCGCGTTTGGGAACGGGGAGCAGGAATTACCCTCGCCTGTGGTACAGGTGCTTGTGCATCCTTAGTAGCAGGTGTATTGAATGATAAATGTGATCGCACAGCTATTATAGAATTACCCGGTGGCCCCCTAGAAATCGAATGGTCAGCAGTTGACAACCGGATTTACATGACAGGAACTGCTGAACGGGTATTTACAGGTAAATATTAAATTCAGCCTGGTTTGAGTTGTAAGTTATTTGACACTCCCCGGTCTAAAGACGCGGGGATTCTACATTCATAGTCAAAACTTGCTCAACCAGGTTTGCACCAAGTAGAGTAGAGGCTTCAACTCCTGTAGCGTTACTTTGGGGATGCCCTCCCCT
>OGVQ01000069.1_pt1 | contig 27769 bp, 16 predicted proteins | sample 1575801 | NCBI WGS metagenome assembly OGVQ01 (sample SAMN07581550, study PRJEB24739) | freshwater metagenome | place: Singapore | collected 2015-04 | reverse complement strand
GTGGTAATGTTGTTAGGAACATTGATGTTAGTTGCCGTGGTGTTGAGTCTGTTGACGGCAACTGCATTCCCAAAAGTTAGATTTCCTGTCCCTGCATTCAGGGTTAAATCTGTGGTTGAACCATTTAAGGTACTGCTGAAATTAATATCATTGTTAGTGGAATTAAAGTTTTTGGCATTATTACCAGTTAATGTCACACCGTCGTTATATGTTTGAGTGCCTGTAGTGGTAATATCACCACCAATTTCTGTTGTTCCACCTGTATTTGTTGTGAGACTGTTGGCTGTAACAGTGCTACCAAACTTGGTGATTCCTGTGCTGTTAACTGCTAAATCTCCTAATGCTGTAGTCCCCCCGACTATTCCCTCAAAACTAACGTTACCTGTACCAGAATCAACTGTGAGATTGTTATTCCCGCCTGATGTACCATTTAAGGTACTGCTGAAGCTAATATCATTGTTAGTGGAATTAAAGTTTTTAGCATTATTACCTGTCAGGGTGACAGCACCAGTAAATTGTTGAATACCTGTGGTGGTAATGTTGTTAGGAACATTGATGTTAGCTGCCGTGGTGTTGAGTCTGTTGACGGTAACTGCATTCCCAAAAGTTAGATTTCCTGTCCCTGCATTGAGAGTTAAATCTGTATCTGTACCATTTAAGGTACTGCTAAAATTAATATTACTGTTATTGGAATTAAAGTTTTTGGCATTATTACCAGTTAATGTCACACCACCAGTAAATTGTTGAATACCTGTGGTGGTAATGTTGTTAGGAACATTGATGTTAGTTGCCGTGGTGTTGAGTCTGTTGACGGCAACTGCATTCCCAAAAGTTAGATTTCCTGTCCCTGCATTCAGGGTTAAATCTGTGCTTGAACCATTTAATGTACTGCTGAAGCTAATATCATTATCAGTGGAATTAAAAGTTTTGGCATTATTACCTGTCAGGGTGACAGCACCTGTAAATTGTTGAGTTCCTGTGGTGGTAATGTTGTTAGGGACATTGATGTTAGCTGCATTGGCACTCAAGCTATTCAGATTTATAGCATTACCAAAGGTTAAATTTCCTGTACCTGCATTCAGGGTTAAATTACTATTACCATCTACAGTTTCATTAAAGGTAATTCCATTTCCTGCTAATGTGGGGTTGTTCGCAATGGTGACATTGTCGTTATAAGTCTGACTTCCAGTGGTGGTAATACTGCCATTTAATGATGTTGTTCCACCTGCATTTGTTAGTAAAGTTGCAGCGTTAACGGTGTTAAATGTGGTTGTTCCTGTACTATTAGCAATAATATTTCCTAATGCTGTCGTGTTACCTAGAGTTATATTTCCTGTTAAAGCATTGACTGTTAAATTGCCACTAACATTACTATTCCCTAATGTGAGATTATTTGCATCAGTTAAAATTACATTATTTCCTGTTAATACACTAACTTGATTAAAGTCATTGGTATTGTTGTTTAAGGTAATATTACCAGCAGTAGTTAAAGTAGTATTATTTGTAGCGATAATACTTGTACCTGCATTTTGAGTAATATTAGCGGCAGAATTTACTGTTAAATTGCCACTATCTTGAATATTTCCTAGTACGATATTGCCGACATTACTAGATATATTAAAGTTGGCAGATGTAGAGTTGGCTGTAATATTAGCACTGCCAATATTTACTCCACCATTAGTGCTATTAGAACTGCCAATTAATGTGATATTACCTGTATTAGAAGTGATGGCTTTATTACTTAAAATTCCTTCGGCTATACCATTAGCATTAGTATTATTGCCTGTCATCACAATATTACCAGAAGTTGTAGTAACATTGCCTTTTAAATAAATCCCCCTAGCTCCCGTTTGATTACCTGCTGATGTTCCTGTTAATGTGATAGTCCCTGCATTTGAATTGATTACATTATCTGTAATAATGCCGGGTGCATTACTATTAGGATTCGTGTTATTTCCCGTGAAGGTTATATTACCAGTATTTGTGTTTATTGGTGCTTGAGTATTAACTCCGCCGGCAATGTCAGTATTTCCTGCATTTATCCCTGTGAGGATAATATTACCTGATGTGGTGGTTAGAGGCGCACTTCCCAAGAGGGCGATCGCATCTGAATTGCCATTAACATTTGTTTTATTCCCTGTCAGAATAATATTACCCGAAGTTGTGGTAAAACTTCCATTAGCCCGAATCCCACTAGATCTAAATGAAGGATCTCCTGTAGATGTGGATGTTCCTGTTAAATTAATATCACCTGCTCCTGTATTAATGCTACTACCTGTATTAAGCAATATACCTGCCGTATTTCCTGATGATGTATTTCCTGTGGCGGTTAAATTCCCCCCATTTGTTGTTATATTTGAGTATATTGATACTGCCCCATCAATCCCTGCATTTTGACTATCCCCTGTTAATATTACATTTAATGGATTTACGGAACTATTAATATTGTTATTAATATTCACTCTGCCATGGGCTTTTAATTCTAATGTTGATGTAGCACCGGCATAGTTTAAATCTGTATTTAACCTAATATCTCCTCGTTGTGTTCCCCCCGAACCTGTTGCTACTGTGACATTTCCAGTATTTAATGCTGTGGTGATTAAATCTACTCCTAAGGAAGCACTATCTCCTGTGGCAGTAAAGGGATTAATATTAGGAATATCTGTATTTCCACCTCCTGCTACTATGTTAATATCTGTAGGATCTATTAACCAAGTTCCTCCACTTTGTCCTGAAATATCCGGCACTGTGGTAATGTCTAAATATCCCTTACTACTGGTTTCTATAAATCCGCCTTGATTATTCCCTTTTACACTTAAATTACCATATATTCTTGTGGCTTGATCTGACCACACTATGATATTGCCGCCATTAATTCCTTCGGCTTTAATATTACTATTTGGATCAATATAGGTAAATTGGGCTGTGGGTAGTGTGGCTTTTCCTTGATAATCTCCCCCAATAAATATATTGCCCCCATTAGTTCCTAATGTGCTAATATTTCCATTAAATATCCCTATTTTATCGCCTAATATATTAATTGTATTATTAGCTTGGATATTTCCTGATATAATATTTGTGCCTGTTTCCGTGGGGACTACTTGATTAATACTTGTTAATTTTAACTGGCCATTTTCTACTGTTACTGCTGGTACATGATTCAAATTACCCCCTGTTAATAATTGATGTAGTGATAAGGGTGTATTTATATCTTGGTTTAATCCGCTTTTATCTATAGGTAATTCTAAACTTAATAGACTGCCTTCTTGAGATATTTTTACTAGTTTTTCTCCGGGTACGGCTGCAATGGTAATATTACCATTTGGGGTGGATATGGTACCAGTATTAATTACTGTACCACCTAATAAGGTGACGCTTCCTTGATTGGTAATTAAGTTTCCTGTATTTAATATTGCCCCAGAATTTTGGTTTAAGAAAGCAAAACTGTGAGGATTACCGATTAATAAACTATAATTATTATTACCTATGGCATTAAACCAATTACTGCCTATACCTATAGCATTAGCTGTGGTGGCGGTAAAGTCAGCAGGTACATTTAAGCTGGCGTTAGCACCAAAGACGATACCAGCCGGATTCATCAGGAATAAGTTAGAATTTCCGCCAATGACTTGAATTAATCCATTAATGTATGAAGGAGATCCACCAACGACACGACCTAAAATATTCTGAATACTAGGGTTGGAGAGAAAGTTTGCTATCTGATTGGAGTCAAGTCCCAATCTTTGAAAGCTTTGATAGAGATTCGCACCATCGCTAGAAAGAGTACCACCACTGATATTGATCTGATTGCCGTTAGAGGTAACTACTGTACCAGTGCCATCGTTAGCAGGGGTGATAGATTGTCCATTAACTGGGGCTATGCTCTGGGGTGGAGTAAAAAGAGTGATCGCATTGCTCAGGAGCAATAAGGCAGTTTTTCCACTTAAAGAACTAATGTAATTCCTTGTATACATAAAATTTTATTTTGGTTTTTATCGAGTATTAGCTGGTATTAGATGATTATCCCTGAAAGTATACATACTAGAATATCATTAACAATGAATTAATAATCCTCCAGGAATGTCCATTGATACAATACTACATTTTATGTCCTCGTCAACAATCATTAGTTGCTTACCTGGATACTATTCAAAATAAGAAGTAAGGGGGCGTGAGATAACAACAATGTGTAACAATAAGTAAATACATCTTTTTTCAGTATAAGGATCTGAATACAGGAGTGATAATTTTTATGAACTGGTGTTTAAAATCAGGGTCATGGTGTCTATTTTTAGTTCCGAGTGTAGTTTTAACTGCATTTATATCTCCAAGTTATGCCGAAGTATCTAATTCTTCGTTCCTATTTTTAGAATTACCTGATCAGATACTAGGGCAAGCTCCAAATCCAGATAGTGATCGCTATCTGGAAAGATTTGTACAACCAACATCCATCCCAGAACAGCTAACCCCAAAGCCTGAAGAACCTCTACAGGTTACAACTCCAGAAAATCCTCCTCCTTCCACACCGACACCTACAGATGCAAGTTCTGAAGATAAGAAGTTTGAAGTTAAGACAATAGAGGTCAAAGGCAGTACAATCTTCAATTCAGAGCAGCTAAGTAAGTTAACTCGTCTAGTAGAAGGAAAAGTTGCGAGTTTAGAAGAACTTAGACAAGTAGCTGATGCCATCACCCAACTCTATTGGGATCGGGGATATCTCACCTCAAGAGCAATTTTAGCCAACTCAGCAATCATTGATGGTGTAGTACAAATACGGATAATTGAAAGTAGTGTAGTTAAGATTGAAATAGAAGGCACAAAACTTATTAATCCTAATTATGTGCGATCGCGTATAGCTTTAGGAATTAGAAAACCCCTGAATACAGGTGATATAGAAGAACAGTTAAGATTATTACAGGCAGATCCATTGTTTTCCAAAGTAGAAGGCATCCTCCGTCCTGGTACGGATGGTCAAATTATTTTGGTTGTTAAAGTTACCGAAGCTAGTCCTGTCAAAGCAGCATTAAATGTTGATAATTATTCTCCACCCAGCATTGGTTCAGAAAGATTTGGTGTGAACGCTGTTTATCGTAATCTGACAGGATGGGGTGATGAACTGGCAGCATCATATTACTTTACAGCCAAAGGGGGATCAAATATCTATGATTTCAGTTATCGCCTCCCAGTCAATGCCATGAATGGGACTCTGCAATTGCGAACATCAATTAATAATAACAAAGTCATCCAAGAGCCTTTTGACATTTTTAATATTCAGGGTGAGTCCCAACTATATGAAATTAATTTTCGTCAGCCTTTAGTGCGATCGCTCCGGCAAGAATTGGCTTTATCATTAGGTTTTACAGTCCAAGATGGTCAAACCTTTACCTTTGCCGGTCCGACAGCCTTTGGTTTTGGACCAGATGACAAAGGTAACAGCCGCACCCGTTTGCTTAAATTTGGACAAGAATATTTAGCACGGGATACACAAGGTGCATGGTCTTTGCGTTCTTTATTCAGTCTTGGTATTAACGTATTCGATGCCACTAAAAACGCTGATCCTATTCCCGATGGTCAATTTTTCAGTTGGTTAGGACAGATACAACGAGTACAGCGTGTCAGTAATGACTATCTGTTAATTGCCCAAACAGACATACAACTTACCCCCAATGGTTTATTACCCTCACAACAATTTGTAATTGGTGGAGGTCAGTCAGTGCGTGGTTATCGGCAAAATGCCCGTGCAGGTGACAACGGAGTAAGATTTGTACTAGAAAACCAACTAACAATACACAAAGATGAAAGTGGAAATCCATTAATCAAAATTGCGCCATTTGTTGATTTAGGATATGTCTGGAATACAAATGATAACCCCAACCGTTTACAAAGACAAACCTTTTTAGCGGCTACAGGAGTAGGAATTTTATGGCAACTCATACCTAATTTGAATATACGGTTAGATTATGGAGTCCCGTTAATTAACTTAGATGATCGGGGTAAAAATGCCCAAGATGAAGGCTTTTACTTCAGTGTGGGATATAAGTTATGATTTAGTTTATCTATTTCAAATCAATATAATTGTGAAAAATTTTTGTATATGCCCTCATTTGCGTTTTCTTATCGAGAATACTCTTGTTCAAACAATAACCCTTTAAGTTGCGATCGCCCTTTCCAAGCAGCCCAGGAACTTAAAGGTGCTAAATTCTGTCTAGAGTGTGGTTTTCCAGCTACCTTATCTGAGCAAGTGACAATTAAAGGTAATCTTGGCACTTATCAAGTAACTAATTACTTAGAAGTCCGAGGTTATGGACGCATATACTCAGGTGTTCAAATTAGGGATAAACAGCCCATAGAAATTAAAGAATATATCCTCCCCAATCGTTGTTTTAATGAACAAGAAACTCTGGAACGTAAACAAATATTCCAACGTGTAGGAGGAATACAATTAGCGGATAGCAGAATTCAAAATTTCCGGTTAGTTAACACTCGTGAAGCTATTGCTGATGAAAAAGGAGAGCGCTGTTATTTAATCAGCCAAAGAATAGAAGCATCCCAAACATTAAGCCAATATCTCAAACACAATGGCAAAATGACAGCCTCTCAAGTCAGAGAAATCCTAAATCAGACACTACAAACTCTTGAATTTCTCCACAGCCAAAAAATACGTTTTCCCTCTAATCAAGTCAAACAAGGCATAGCTCACGGCAATATAAATTTAGATAGTGTGTTAATTAAACCCATTAGTAATCAACAATTTTATATATATCTTTGTGATTTAGCTATCTGGGAAAACTTGTTCATTCCTCCAGCTATTGCCCAACCTGCGCCGGCTCAACAGGAAAGAGATTTAGAGTCATTAGGATTAGTCGCATTTTATTTATTAGCAGGACGGACATCAGATTATGCTTCTAATCAACCTCTAGACCCTAAAGACAATCAACAATGGTCTACTACAGATATTTATCTAAAGCAGTTTATTGAACAATTAATTGGTTTAAGCACTCCTTTTAGCAATGCGGAAACTGCTCGTCAAGCACTCATGCAATTGCCTAAAGAAGGTCAGGAAAATCATTTATCTCTATTATCGGAAGATGAACGAGCAAAGCCAGGTTTTAAAAAATGGTCAATTTGGTTGTTAATCCTACCTTTTATATTACTGGCTGGAGGTATTTTTTATTATTTTTTTCCCCGTCCATCTAATCCAGATGATGATCATCGTAAATATTTACAATGGTCTAAACTGCGGCGAAATTTCTCAGATGTTGATAGTGTACCTACAGGGGAATTTGAGTATATAGGCGTAAATCCGGGTACATGGACTTTTATTCTAAAATATCCATTTAAAGATGTTATCACTTTAGAAACTTTATTGACTAATCCCAAACCAGGAGCCGGAACGATTTTTAAATATGTTCCTGTAGCTTCATTAAATTTAGAAAATCTGGAGCAAGGGAAAAAATACTTTGCCATCACAAGTTTAACCAATAATCTATCGGATCAACTAGAGAAAAAAATTATTGCTTATGATGGGTTAATGGTTTATGTTAAATTTGATGATAGAAAGAACAATTTTGCAGATATGCTTGACGGACAAATAACCCTCGACCAATTACGTGATATTTATACAGGAAGAAGTACAAATTGGCAGCAAATTAATAGGAATCTCCCAAATTCAAAAATTATACTTTATGCCCCACTTGAACCGGAAGCTATCAGTAAATTTAAAGAAATAGTCTTGAAAGATGAACCTGAAGGGCAAGAATTCTTTGACAATAAAGTCACTCGATTAGAGACGGCCAAAACCCAAAACAAATTTCGACAGGAAACCAATGGTATGATTAGTTTCGGCATTATTAGTAAAATCAAGGGACAATGTACAGGTTATCCATTAGCGATAGTAGATGGTAACAAACCAGCCATTCAACCTTTATTTCAAAAGCGCGATCATCTTCCCATCAAACCCTCAGATAACCAAACCTCTGATCTATGCAAGCATGACCGCTATTTTTTTGATGTAAACACTTTCAAAAGTTACCCTTTGGGATATCCCATATTTGTAGTTTACCCCAAAGACACTACTCGCTCACCTGCTGGTTCTAGCTTTGCTGAGATATTAACTACTCGTGAGGGTCAGTGTTTACTTAGTAAAGTAAATCTTGTTCCTTTACAACCCATACCTGATAATATATACAACTATGACTGCAAATCGCTGTTTTAATCCTAAGTGCGAATATTTTAATAAAACGCTACCTAATAATGCTAAGTTCTGCCCTTGGTGTAACACTCCTTTGGGTAATGTAGTTACGCCTACACCAACATCAAATAACCCCATTCCATCACAACCTACGCCACAACAACCGATTCCACAACAACCTATTCCCTCACCACAACAGATTCAGCCAGCAGGACCCATTACACCCCAACTAACCTACCAACCTCCCGTTGATGATTCAACCAACTATCAGCTACGTCCACCGGTAACACCCATATCGGCAGTTTATCCTCCCCCACTGGCTCCCAGATTACCACTACTCAAACTCACTCACTCTTCAGGTAGGGAATTTCAATGGTCTGGGGAAGAAGGTGTTATTGGTCGTCGCAGTCAAAATATGAATATTCCCCCAGAAATTGACCTAACGGGCATCACCGACGAAAGAATAATTTCTCGTCGTCATGCACGAGTGACTTGGGATTGGGCGCAAAATAGCTACATGATTGTGGAAATGAGTACCAATGGTACGTCTTTGAACGGAACTGCTTTGAGTCCTGGTGTGCAATATCGTCTAATGAATGGTGATTTATTACAGTTTGGTCAGGATAATTTAGTCCGTTTTACGGTGTATGTCATTTAATTAGGGTTTGCTGAATAGCGTGGCGTAATCCATAAAAGTTGTTCATGGTGGTAGAGAGTAGGAGAAAGAGGAGCGATCGCCATTAAAAAGTGGGAACATAAACACAAAAATTATGTATTATACTCAGCATGGAGATAACTAAAATATAAGCGCGATAAGCCGCAATATTTGTTATCTTCATAACAATTTCTTAACAAAGGTAAATATGTACACTATAAAACTTCGATTTTCGACAGGTTGTTTGCTTACTAGTCTAGTATGTTTGCCTTCAGGTTTTGTCAATCAGACGAAGGTTTTGGCAGTAGAGCCGGTTGTGCAAATCGCACAAAAAAGCTCTGCTTATAAAGAATATATGTTGCGCGGTTATCAATCAACTATGCAGAGAAACTATAAGAGAGCTATAGGATATTTCCAGAAAGCACTGGAAATACGTCCTGATGATCGGTATGCTAAAACAGCAATTAGGAATGTAAATAGTTACATTGCTCGTCGTAGTCCACCGACTAGCTTTGTTTCAACGAGTAAACCACTTAGAAGAAACACTGCTGCAATCAGAGATATTATTGATCCTAATGTTGATACTTTTGCTCTGAGACCTTCAGAGGAAGCAGTACAACTCACAACAGTAGAACATCCCACATTCTTTTTCTACATTCCTGAATCTCCTCAAAACAAACGAAAACTGAAGTTCGTTTTGCAGGAAGCGGATGATACAACGACTGAACCCCTATATGAAACAACTTTTACACCTGTGGGAAAAAAAGGTATTGTGAGTGTAAGTATACCTAAAGATCAACCACCATTAAAAATAGGCAAAGAATATACTTGGATCTTAATTTACCCTTTTGATCCTCATGTTTTCCCCAAAACCATCAACGGTAAAATTCGACGAGTGCAGGACGAAACCATTGCTGACCAGATACAGCAAACAACCCAACCATTAGATCAGGTTTTAATTTATACAATGCACGGATTTTGGGAGAATTCTCTCAGTATTCTGGCTAATTTACGCCGTCAATATCCCGATGATCCTGACGTGCAGCAATCTTGGACGGACTTTTTGAAATCAGTTGGCCTAGACGCGGTAGCAAACGAGCCACTATTGTAAGAAGATTTGCTGAAACCCTCGAAATTGACACGTAAAAATCTCAAAAATTTTTAGGTGTTTTAGCGACTTCCAATTAAAAAAATACCCAAAAATTTCTTGTGGTGCGGGGCAAAAAGCCCGCTAATCATCAAGGATGGGCAGGATGCCCATCCCACAAAATTGGGTAATTTATTTTTTGGTGTTCCCTTAGACCAGGAAGTGTCAAATTGCTGTGCTTCCTAAAACTAAAACTGACGATGACGGCAAATGTGGTTAAACTAAGAAAAGATCCCTCTTTAGCCACCTATCAAGATAGAACCTCTCAACAAGTGAATAGCAATTATCAAGACCTCAACCCTAAACAAATACTAGATATCAACCGATATATTGAACAAGCTAATACCTGTTTTGCTCAGGGAGATATCGAGGGAGCGACGGTAAATTTCCAGAATGCTATCTCCCTTTATCCTGATTGTGTTAAACTTTATACAGAAAGAGCTAAATTTCGCCGACATAAATTAGGCGATTTAGGAGGCGCATTAGAGGATTATACACAAGCTATTCGCATACATCCTCAGAATGCTTTCTTTTATTTTTGCCGCAGTCAAACGTATCAAGAACTTGGTAATCAGCAAAAAGCTAATGAAGATTACAACACAGCTATGAATTTAGCTCCTGATGGTACGATGCATCATTTTTCTTGATCAAAGTACCAAAGCCTAGCCGCAATTGAGTTTCAGAAACTACAGAAATTAGGCTGACAACTGAATAACAATGGCTATCCAATCCGGCTTAAGTCCTGGATAATCTTTAGCACTTCCATAGCTGACTGGTATCTTTGGGTAAAGTCTAGATGCACCATTTTATTGATAACTGTGTACAATTCCTGGGGAGTCGCTCCTACTTCCCACCAATATTGCCATGCCTGTTCGCCAGTTGCAGAGGTGATAGGAATGATGACCACACCAGTAGTAGCATCTCTTCGAAAAATTTTGGGATTTACCCCAGTAAAAGCTTGTATGCCAATAATACCCAAGGAAAAAATATCACTATTGAATCTAGGCATACCGTTTATTTGTTCAGGAGGAGCATAACTAAGAGTACCAGCGAAAATAGTTTGATTTTCTTGGTATTGGGGTTGAACCTGTTTTACAGCACCAAAATCAATTAAAACAATATGTGCATCCGTAGCTCGCCTCATCAAGTTACTAGGTTTAATATCTCGATGAATCACACCATAGCTATGAATAAAAACCATGACCTGCAAAACTTCCTGGAGTATATTGATAACTTCGGAACGCGAGCGAGGTAGAGAAGGTACTAACTCTTGCGCTAAAGAATCACCGGGGATAAATTCTTGCACTAAAAAAAACTGCTGGTTTTCTTCCAAAAAGGCAAGTAGGTATGGTATTTGTGGGTTTTTACCCATTTTACCCAAAGTTTCGAGAATATTTGCTTCATTCTCAAATAACCGCCTGAAAGTATCTATATATGTTGTATCTTGACCAACGGGACGCATCTGTTTCACTACACACTGGGGACTGCCGGGGCGTTGAATGTCCTGCGCCAAGTAAGTATTACTACATCCTCCCCCACCTAAACTGCTAATAATTTTGTAACGGTTCTTGATGACAGTGTTGACTCCCAATTGTTGCCCGATAGGATTAGGAAGATTAATCACCTGTGCCTGATTTATACGTTGCCCCTCAGTAATTAACTTTTCTTGCTCTTTCAGCAGTTCCCCTATTGTAACTCGTTGTCGCTCGCTGTCATAGGCACTATAAGCAAGAACACCAAAGCCTGTCAAGACTAAACCTAACGCTGGAGAGACTATTGGAAACCATCCAGCTTGGGTAAAAATGACAAAACTAGTCCCAAATAAGAGGGCTATTGATGTAATCTCTGCCAGTCCTAAGCCGAATGGATGTCGAATGCGCCAGGCTAAAAATCCCCCAACTACAGACCATCCTCCTATCCATATCACTTCCGCCCACCCTGGTAAAAACCAAAACAGGCGTTCGTTGTTCAAAACCGCACTGAGAATTTGACTAATAATTTGAGCATGAATCTCTACACCTGTCATCTTCCCAGTATTATCACTTTTTCCTGTAGTAAATGGTGTATTAAAAACATCTTTTAAGCTCGGTGCGGTAGAACCAATTAAGACAATACGGTCTTTAACTAGATCGGGTTTCACTTTACCTGAAAGTACGTCTGTGACAGTAACTTGGTGGGCAATCTGACGGTGAGAACGGTAATTGAGGAGAATTTGGTAGCCTTGAGTATCTGCATTTTCATAACCACCAGAGTCAGGTTGCAGGGGTTTCAAGACCACACTCCGCAGTTGCAGTTCTTTGTTGGGGGTTAATTGTGGCTGAATACCTCCAACTTGCAAATATTTGAGGGCTAACTGCCAACTCAAGGAATAGGGGCTTTGACAACTATCGGACTGATCTACACCAACTGATATGAGATTACGCCGAATCGAACTGTCGGTATCTTCGACAATATCGCTAAATCCTACTTGTTCTGGTTTTGTTCCTTGTGGGGGTGCGATACCGGGATTTTTGTGATCAGCGTGCTTACAGATAGGAACGATGATATCACTTTCTTGTAAGCGTTGTAGTAGTTTTTCATGCCCTGGTTGTACAGGTAAGTCACGAAAAATATCTAACCCAATGGCGCGGGGTTGATATTCTTCCAGTTTGCCTAAAAGTCGGTCGAGAACTTCCCCTGGTAAAGGCCAATTCCATTTTTGCAGATCCTGTTCAGTAACAGTGACAATCAAGAAACGCTTATCTAGACCAGGATCAGGACGCATCTGTACCATTTGGTCATAGACTCTCAACTCCAGGGTTTCCAACATTTGCAGTTTCTGAATTCCCAGGGTGAAAATTGTGGCGATCGCACTAGAAATAATGACTGGCTGTTTTAATACTTTCTTAACCTTTCCCAACATTCCAATAGGGAGATATTTCATAGAATTTAAGTTGTGTTTAGCAATACTATTGCCAAAGCCCTGAAACCCTATTGATATCGTTACGATTTTATTGGGTTTCAGGCATATTTGGGAAAATTGGCAATAGTATTAGTTTAGATATCATTTTATATGATTTAATAATATTTTTAAATTCAAAATACTTATTTTTTATTAATTAATCATTGTAGATTTTTATGTTTTTTTGTTAATTTTGATATTTAAAGCACATAATACTGTTGTTTGGTAAGCGGTTACACAGATAAATGTAATATTTTGTAGCCTAGAGTCCTTGTAGTATCGCCAAAAATAATCATCTCAATAAATATAATTACAGTTAATCGTGTGGTTATAATCGTTTGAAAAGCAGAAAGAGAGGGAGTTTTCGTTTAGTCCATTTTTCTCTATTGCATTTAATTTGTTATTTTTTATACTGAATTTACTAAGGGTAGACAAAATATCATTTATACTTATACAATTAAGCATATTTAATTTGAACCAAAGATTCTACTGTTACACAGGTGTAATTTTTTAGTTATCAAAGTCGAGTGTAGCTATGCTTAGGGAAATTATTCTGCCAAAAGAAGAAATTAGCTGTCAGACAATGACCGCATCACATATTCAAAAGTTTTGTCAACTACAGTCTGAACAATTAACTAATCAATATCCAATTCTGTTAGCTCGGATTGTCTATTATGATTGTTACTTTAAAACACATAAAGAAGTCATTAACTATGCTAATAATCAGGTACAAATATCACCCAAGTCCCTTAAATATTTGCGCTCAGAGTCATGGTTGATCAACTTTCCTTCTGTAGGACAAATATATGAATTGAAAATACCAGATATACATTTATTCTCATATATTTTTCCCATAGGCTATAGAAATCAAAAACCAGAATATATACAGATAATCGCAGAAGAGGCTCTTGCAAAAAATGTACAAGAGTACATAAAAAAATCTGCCATACTACTGAGCAACTATGCAGAGATATATTTAGATCATGCTAGACAGAAAACTGAAATTCGGCTGCTAGAACACTTACTGCATCGAATTGGACACCAACTGCGGAGCTATTTAGCTTTGATCGGATTGTATGCAAAAAATTTATGCTTTGGCTTAAAAGACCATCCTAGATATGAAGAAGCAAATATTATTTGCCAAAGCATAGAAGATATAGATACTAATCTCACAGCACTGATAAATTGCGGTCAAAGTGAGAAATTAAGAGTAACTCCACGGGACTTAAGAAATTTAGTAATTGAAAGTATCAAATCCTTACAGCCTCTACTCAGTGAAAAGAAAGTAAAAATCTCGATTCCCGAAACCTCTGCCACTTTGTTAATAGACTACTTACAAATTAAGCAAGTTTTTAACAATATATTAAGTAATGCTATCTACTTTAGTCCTGAATCTGGAATGATTACTTGTAACTGGCAGATTTTTCAAGAAGAAGTGCTAATTAAAATCTCAGATCAAGGGAAGGGACTGTCTCCAGAAGATATGCAAAAAATATTTACCCCTTTTTATACTCGTCGTCCAGGAGGTACAGGACTAGGTTTAACTATTGCCAAGAAAATTATTCTAGACCACCAGGGAAATTTGTGGGCGCAAAGTGCATCACAAGGTGGAGCGCAATTTTGTATCATTCTGTCTCGATCTAAGAATATCTAGGAGTGTCAAAAAATGTCTAATAGCAATCCTCTGACTGTTCTCTTAGTAGAAGACAACGAACATTTTCGCCAAGGTCTACGTACTCTCTTGAATTTTTATAGTAGCAATGGTTTATTGTCTATCACGGTAGTGGGTGAGGCTAACTGTTTAGCTCAGGCGTTAAAACTTACACAAGATAAATCACCAGATTTGATTTTACTAGATTTGCAACTAATCGGCAGTGATGGCATTACACTTTTAGTTTCGCTAAAACAAATTGGTTATGCTGGTAAAGTCTTAGTTTTATCAGCTCACCAAGAAGATGAATGGATCTTTCGCGCCATGCAAGCTGGAGCATCTGGTTATGTGTTTAAAAACCATTTAGCTACTCAACTGAGTGAAGCTATTAACATGGTAACTAAGTCAGAAATTTATCTACCTTCAGAAGTTGCTGGTCGTTTTTTCCGGTTTTTTCAGGCTTATTCAGATTCTTGTTTGCGTACCTACCATCAGTTGCACTTAACAGAAAGAGAGCAAGAAGTTTTACACTGGTTAACTCAAGGCGCTTCTAATGAGGAAATAGCTAATCATTTATATGTGACAGTTGCTACAGTTAAGGCTCATCTAACCAGTATTTTTGATAAATTGAAAGTTAAGAGCCGTACTCAAGCAATAATTACTGCCTGGAAGTTAGGAATTGTCAAAGCTTAAAATTTTAATTTCTAATACTGGACTTTAGACTCAATTTGAGCGATCGCATCTACTGGAGATACGTTACCATAGACAACAGATAAAATCCCTGGCAGGTATCCATCATCATCACATTGGCTTTTAGCATTCTTGCTAGATAGCGTGAATATTGAAGATACCTTACTCTTGGGCTTCTTTTGGCTTTAACATCTGCCAAATTTCTGCATCAACTTGGGTTAAATATTGCAACTCTAACTCACCTATTTTCTGAATTATGCGCTTTCGGTCAATAGCTCGCCGTTGAAACACCATTGCCACAGAAGGCAAGGTTAAACCATTCTGTTCTGATGGCTCAATCCTGACTGTAAATGGAAAACGCAATGCACCTAATGAAGACGTAACCGGAACAATCATCAACATCGGAGAAGTTGCAATATCTGTTTGCACCGCAATCGCTGGACGATTACCCTTTTCTTCTCTCTTATCTGACTCAGGTAAACCAACTAACAGAATATCCCCTCTAGCCATTTAGTTCTCCACTTCATGGGAAACAGCTACCGCATCAAGTGATGCTAGTGTCGCTTCCATACTTAGCCAGTCCTCATCACTGGCTGTTTCCCAAGCCGCAAACTCTTGAACCAATTCAGTCGGTATCTGCATGAGCGAAGGGGTCAGCAACGCTGTTATTTCGTCACTAACAGAATATCAACGCTGTTATTTCGTCACTAACAGAATATCCATGTGCCTGTGCTTGTTGAACGAGTGCTTGGTATAGCTCAATTGGTAACGTTATAGATGTGTCAATGGTTTTAGTAGTTTTCATAGCAGAATCGCAATTCAACCATTCCTTAGAATTATAACTCAGATTAATCAAGGCTTTTGGACTAATATAAGACTAAAAGATGCGATCGCACTGCTAACTGCTAATCATTTTCTATTTGAGCGATCGCATCTGCTGGAGATACGTTACCATAGATCACAGAAAAAATCCCTGGTAAGTATTCATCCATCATCATCACATTCGCGTAAACTAAACGTTTAATAAGTGCGCTGCTGATTCTATCGCCTTCTACATCAATACTGGTTTTATAGCTAATTTCCCCGTCGTTAAAATCTAGTTCAAAGTTACCGATCATCATGCCAGAATTAGCTCTAGTGAGAAATTCTGCTACAGCTAGTCGCTTTTCTTCTGGTGCATTAACTGGACAAATGGAGTAAAAGATAAATTGTTGTTGTTCGTCTCTGGCTCTAGCGTAACAATTCCATTTACCATTTTCACCTTGAAAACTTATTTGTAAAGCCGGTTGTCCTAAAAGTTGTACACAAGGCCAATCATCAGCAATGAAGAAATTGATCATTTCCTCAAAAATATTACTGTTTGTAGATGATGTGCTAATTTCTTCTAGATTAATATTATTTAATTCTGTTAAAAATGTATTGATTCCTTCCATCATTTTGGTAGCAGTTTCTTGAGTTTTGGTTGATAAATTCGCTTCAGTCCAATCTTGAAAAAAGTTGATAATTCCTTCAGTAATACCTTCACCGGAAATTGCTGTTTGAGTAAGGTTTTCTGGAGTAATATAAGACCAAAGAGTGCTGTAGCCGATTTCTCCTGATTCCTGTTGCTGTTTGACAGATAAAGCTAACCAACTTTCGGTAGATAGCAATATATTTTCTGGTTGTTCTTGGTTTAATTTCAGGATGTAATTTGCAGTTTCTTCAATGTTTGGAGCGTGTTCTGTTAATAGGGGTAATAAGTCGGGTTTAAGACTGGTTTCGATGGTGATGTCAGGTTCGGGGAGGAATTTTCCTGGGTCAAAGTTGCGGATATCTGGTTTGAGGTTGAATACTGCTTCAGTGTCAATGCGTTGGTAGAGTTCTGAATTTACAGAAAAGCTGAGACGACACGCGATAAGTTCGTTGTCTTGTTTGGTTAGAGTGAGGATGACAACGCGAATGGTTAAGGTAGTTCGGGAGGAGTCGTTTAGGGTTAAGTTGGTGTTGATTTGATGATGTTCTGTTTTTATATTCATACAAGGTTAATTATTTAATAAATTTGGCGTTGTATAAATGCGGGATGAATTATTACCAGAAACAATCTAAATTTCGTTCCAAATTACACGAAATCATCCCATTATTCAGCAACACCAAAAATTTATTCATTATTTAAGCGTTGTAAAGTCTGAAAGATTAAAGTCTGGAAAAAGTTGTGGCATGATGTTTGTAAAATTACTTTCTTCTAATGATCTCGATACATAAGGGTTATCATATTCAGGCTGATAAATAGCCGTTTGCCAATACCAAAAACCGCGCGATTTAAGTAATAGTTTAAGATAATCTTCAAAATTTACACCTATTGGACTCATTTCCTCGCCAAGATAATGATAATAGACCTGTGGGTTATTTGAACCATCCAAATAAAGTGCTGCACAAGCTTCATCAATGAAAAAGTCTAGAGGATGTAAAGGTTTGTAAGGATCATCTTCAGAAAAATAAATAATATCTTCCCAATCTCCAAAGACATCTTGCACAGGTAATAAATTAATGTATCCAGCAGCTAATCCCCCATCAGGAAGTTCTTTTTGTTCACATTTTTCCCATTCAATATTAATACCATTTGCTTGACTATAAAAATCAACCATTGCAGGAGTGAGATTAAATATACTTCGAGCTTCATTTAATTCTTCCTCTGTTGCTGGAGGATTAAATTTAGATTTAATAAGATGAATGGCTGGGTTCTTTTCAAGTTCGTCTGCCATTTCATGGAATTTCTCTACAATACTTTGTTTGTCCATCACTGTTATTTCCTTTGATTATTGTTTTATAGCGATAAGAGCCTATTTTTCACATAGTTGCTTGTCATAATCTTACTTTTTAAGTCATTTTTATTTTTTTATTTGGTTTTGGATTTACCTCTTCATTTAAAGGAGAATCTTTTGGAATTTCATGATTTAAAGAATCAGAGTAAGCCTGCTTATCTTTAATCCAATCATCAGCATTTTCTCCAGACTTTCCTGGTTTTCTTTTCATATGATAAATTTCAAACTTAAGTTTTGTAGGTAAATCTCTTTCGGCAGGTAAATTATTTCTATCTTTATGGCTGCCATATTCAATATCTACTTTATAACTGACAACATATTTAAAATTTAATACCATATGTTTTACTTGATGTTCCACTTTTCTTTCCATTTCACCATTTAATCCAATTGTGATTGGTGTCAAGTTTTCATTTATTCCAGGACCATGTACATGGTGATTCAAAAGATGACCTCTGACATAAGTACCTCGGCGTTTTTTAACTTCCTTCCAAAGGGCAGATTCTTGATAGGGTTGACTACCTGCATATTTACCTGGCTTTAAGCTTAACGGTTCAGCCAACATTGATTGTCCATCAATATCGCCACCCCATGCTCTAGTTTCCCATTTAACTTTAGTTTCTGGTAAAACCTCACCCATATTTTGTAAAATATTTGCAATTTCAGCCAATAAAATCTTAATTTCTGTACCGGCTGTCTGCCCCATTTTTCCATTTTTGAGTGTATTTATTTTGTTGGCTTTTGTCTCTAATTCTGTGAGGATTTCTAGCTTATCATGCGAATCTTTATTTTTTTGTTTTTGTTTTTTGATATAACTACTTAATATCTCTGGTGTACTTGCAATCATTAAGTTAGCAGACTTATCTTGCCCTTGGAAAAAGAGAGTATGTGTCTCACCAGCTTGATTCTTAAACGCTTTCTTAGCTTTCCACCATTCCATTATCGCAACTACTTTTTCTTTCCCTTTGTTTACTGTTTTTGTATATTTATCCTTAACAACCTCTTTCTTATCTTCAACCCACTGCTTACCTGCTTGATATTTCTCCTTGGCAGATTCTGTAAAAGCTCCCACCTTCTTGCCAAACTTACTCTTCTTGAACTTGTTACTCACACCCTCTTTCTTATCATTAACCCACTGTTCGGCGGCGGCTTTCTTATCATCAACCCATTGCTGACCGGCGGCTTTCTTATCCTCAACCCACTGCTTACCAGCTTTATATTTCTCCCGCGCTGAATCTTTTACAGCATTAAATTTCTTACCTACCTTACTCTTATTAAACTTATTACCAACAGCCTTAAACGCCTTCGTACCTTTATCAATTACCCAATTAACTGCTGTTTCCATCGGTTTCCGCAGTTTTTGGAATATTGCTTGAATCTTGCTGCCAATACCATCCAAGCCCAAAAGACTCGCTAGGAAACTGATGACAACTGGTAAAGATTTAGCTAGAGCATTTTCCACACCTTTAATTGCTTGATCCAGTGAACCACTAGCGATCGCCACAATCGAATCTAGTATGGCATTAATTAAATCAGCAATTTGCCCAGCCCTTTCAATAAAGAACTTAACAATCTCGTAAATTGCCTTACAAGCCTTAATAAATGCCGAAGCTGGAGTCAACAGACTCAGAACCCACTCAATCCCTGCTATCACCACTTTTTCAATGATAAAGTTCTTGATAGGTTCAATTATCAAAGCGTTGAGGTCGCCCATTTTCTCTTGAACCAACTGCCAAATCCCAGCCACGCCTTGAGTAGCTAAAATTTGAAATACTTCAACAGTTTGTTCCATGCGGCTGACTTTTTCTTCACCGTCTTCACCCAATCGCTTCACAGCTTGGGCGCGAATTGCTTCATAAGTGAAGCCTAAAAGCTGCATTGCTAGGCTAAAAATACCTTTGAGGTCGAAGTTTTCTGGCATTTGAATACCAGCTTCTGCCATTGTGCCAGTCAGCCAACCAATTAAGCCATTCTGGAGGTGCTTGCCGATATTCTTCATAAAGCTGAGGAAGCCTTGCTTCACAGCACTAACCAAATTACTTAAGAACCCAATCGGGTCTTTGATGATTTGTCCAACTACACTAGCAGCCCTTGCTAATACCTCAATTAACATTTTGGTCAATTCGATAATCGTTTTGACCACGCCCACCACAGCATCTAAGGCTTTTTCAATTAAACCTTTATTCGCCGCTTTCATTTCATCAATGCGGGCATCAACGGCTTGCAAGTTTTCTTGATATTTTTGGGCTAAAGCATCAATTAACTCATTTTGTTTATTCTCAACACTTTGCTCCAACTCCTCAAATTTACTTTCAATTGTTGCGGCTGCTTCCTGACCAATACCTTTCAGGTCTTGGGGTAGTTGGTTGATGTAGTTTTGAATTTCCCGTTTACCATTGGCGATTTCGACTTTGGCTTGGGTTAGTCCTTGACTGATAATGGCGACTACTTTGTTAATTACACCATCCATCTGCTTGATGTAAAACTGGCGACCCTCTGTATAAAAGACATTCACCTCATCGGGTAAACCGACAAATTGGTCTTTAATCCACTTTGTCCATCCCCATGTACCACCATAGCGATCGCTCTTATAATCGTCCATGCGCTTGCCGACGTAATCCTCAAAGGCTTTCTTCGCCTCAGCCGCACCAGCATCAAATTCTTGCTGAACTTTCCCGTCTAAGTCACCAAGGGTTTTCTCAACTTTGGTTTTAGTTCCTTCGTAAATTTTATTAATATCACCGGCAACTTTTGCCCGTGCTTGTTCATCTTTGCCCTTAGTTCCTACCTGTTGATCTGCTACCTGTCCCAAGTGCTGGCTACGGATACCGTGCATTCCTTCCAGATGCTGTTGGGCTGTAGCTTCCGCCGTAGCTTTAGCATTAGCTATGATGCCTTCTTCTTGCTGACGATATTTAGCTGGTGCTTGTACAGCATCGGTTTGAGCCTCTTTTTTGCTGGACAGTGCTGCTTGGAAATCTGGCTCATTGGATTTTGCTAACTGTTCTTCGGTAATATTAGCCTCAGCCATTTTTTGGTCAAGATTTTGACTGTCTTTTTTCAGTGGTGCTTCAACTTCACCTTGACCTTTAGATTTAGGTGTTGCTTTATCTGCGCCGATATTTGCTGGGGCTGCACCTGGATTATTTGCTGTTAAAGGGGTTACTTGTTTGGTTTCAATACCGCTGGTATCTGGTTTAGCTTTGGTTTTTTCTTCTAGGTCACTTTGGGAGTCTTGCTTTTGTTCTTTAACCTTGCCGCTCAAATCCCCTTTAACGGCATCCAATTTATTATTATTCTTAAACTCGTCCGCTTCTTTGAGATTTTTGGGAGCCATATCCGCAATGCGCTCCATCAATTTGGCTTTCAAGGACGCAGTATCAAATCCTGGAGTTTGGGCTTGTCCCATCTCACCCACTTGATTAGCTTGTGCCTTGCTCTCTACTTCATTTCCAGGAGGTTCAGCCGCATTTTGGGCTTCCTGAGCTTCAGTATTAGCTGGTGGGTGTTCTTTTTGCCCAATGGCAACCTGTTTTGTGCTATTAACTACTGCTTGAAATGCTGGGTCATCTTCAGGGGAAGTTGGAGCTTTTTGACCATTACCAGTTTCTGCCCCTACCTGTACTGCTGTTGTATTATTTACATTAGCTGCTGGTAATTCTGTGGCTACCCCTGGTAATTTCCCTTCTCCTTGCTGTTGGGAACTGATTTTTTGACTATTAGAATCGCTATCTTTTGATTCTGGCTGTTTTTGTTGATTTCCTGGTTCTGCTACTCCATTTCCTGCCCCCGCTGGTAGTGTTGAGGCTGCTTGATGCTTTTCTGTGGTTGCCTGATTTTGTTGTTCGCTGTTTTCTGTATCAGTTTTGACTTCTACCACATCTGTTTGATTTTGATCATTTACCTCAGTTGTTTTTTGGGGATTCTCCCGCAGTTGGATGGTTTGCCCATCACGAGCATATTTTGTTTGCAGTTTGTTTTCTTTTGGTGCTAAATGCAAGGATTTACGCTGTACTGCACTGCCATTTTGTTGAACAACGTGGGTCAATTCATGAGCTAGTAATTCCTTACCTGTATTACTTCCAGGTGAATATTCTCCCTGACGGAAGAAAATATCCTGTCCTGTGGTGAAGGCACGAGCTTGTATAGATTTATTTAATTTATCAGAATTATCATCCGTATGAATATTGACGTTAGTGAAATCAGCCCCAAATGCTTGCTCCATTGGTTGCTTGATATCATCTGCAAGGGGCTGTCCACCACCACGAGACTGTTGAATGGATGTTTCTAAATCATCTGTAGCAGCTATTCCACCTGTGCTTGGACGACGCTGCACCATTGACGACCTTTGTACTTCTGTGTCCTCCTCTGGTATTTCCTCTTCTTCTGGCACTTGTTGACGTTGTAGCCAGGAAGTATGGAAATTATCCACAGACTTCATCTGTAAATCTTCTGAATCTGGTGCTTGCTGACGTTGGACTAAAGGTGTAATGGTATTTACCAGAGGCTTCATCTGTAATTCTTCTTCCTCTGGTGCTTGCTGACGTTGCAGCCAGGAAGTATGGGAATTATCCACAGACTTCATCTGTAAATCTTCTGGATCTGGTGCTTGTTGACGTTGAATAGACTGGCGATTTACAGGTTGCGCCATTCTTCGCATTACCTGCTGTGCCACGCTATCAGCTTGCTGTTCGTGAAAGTCTCCAGGCTGGCTAATTGATAGTTTTGCTTGGGGACGCAGAGAGATTCTACTTATATCGTGAGTGAGAAATGGATTGACGGACTCCACCTCTGTAGTTGCTTGAGGCGCGGTATCTAATGACTCCAAACCAAAGCCGCGCGTCGGCTGTTTAAGTGTAGGAATGGAGAAAGAAGTGGTAGCTTTTTTGCTTTGGCCTACCTGTTCTCTCATGTTGCGCTCCTGATGCTCAAGCCGTGAGGTGGATAAATATTTTTTCAGTATATATCTTTATGATGCGATCGCTCTCAGCAAACAATTAACCCAAAGTCCAAATTATAGTCTTAGGCGAACTGCTTGCAGCAGCGCTTCGCTATCACACTAATCAGAGATCGCATTCAATGATAAGTCTAAATTTTCGGGAAATCTATTTTCTGGTGTCAAGTGATCGCAAAATTATTAGGATTGTTACCAAAAGATTATTGATCTAACTTCCCTACCTCCGATAATTGGCTATATTGCTACCGATTAATCTTTTTCAAATCGGACAATCGAAACCATGTTGGATCTGTATAATTATTACCCACCACTGTCACCATCACTTGATCGCCAATGGATATTTCTCGATCACGAGTTTCATTGGTTCTCCAGGAAAATTTGAGTTCATGGAATGGAAGGCTGGATGCTACGTTAGCTGGTTCTGTTTCTTCCACTTTTACAGTTAGGTAAGTATAGAAATTTTTCACCTTTACTGTTTTGCTGCGGTCTGCAATATTAAACTGTGTAACTGTTCCCGTTACCTCAAACCTAACATTAGGGATATCCTCTGTTGGCATCACAATAATCCTGTTTGATGGTTGATAAGTTTTTGGATTAGGATGTACTTCGAGTTGCTCTGGAGACTGAGAACACCCTATCAAAATTGCAGCCTGAAACATATAAAGCCATGTTTGGTTCATAGGGATTACTTACTCATGGCGTTCACCTGATTCCAGCGGTGCTACCGTTACAGATTTGTCTGCTCTCTTTTTCATTTGGTAAAGGTCTTTATAGAGAGCATTTGGTAGACAAACTCCCCACGACGATCCACTGGGTGCAACCTGACCTGCACTACGGATAGATTCTACAGCAAAAGTTGTACAATTGAATGTATAGAGGTTGTAGTTAGCACTACGTTTTGAGTTCACGTATGATATCAAAGAAGCAACCTGAGTTTGAGTTAGATTATACTCCTTTGTCCCTTTAGGTGTATGCACTGTATCTGGTTCTTCAACTCGTCCTGGTACATTTTTCAGTGGATTCATTGAGAATCCTCTATGTGCTGGATTGTTACTTGCTCCTGCACCAGGAGTTTGTCCACGATCAATCCTTTGTTGTTCTTCTGTTGTGAAATCGCTGGCTCTGGTTACCAGTGGCCAAAATCCGAACGCAGTAGAACCAGATTTGAGTAAACCCTGAGTTGGTTCACTTATACTCTTAGGAATTTTCTTCCTGTCAGTATATTCTAGGCTCACCCAGGAGTGTCCGACCCTAGCTTCATTAAGCTCTTTAAAACTTAGATTGCTACGATTCGTTGTTTCCGTATCCGCGTGCAATTTTAGTTTAGCCACTGGTGCTGCTGGTCTGCGGCGAAGTGAAAGCGTCTGCAATAGCGATCGCTGTACCGTCCCCCCATTCTGCTGCACAACATGGGTCAACTCATGCGCTAACAACTCTTGTCCTCCCCGACTCCCCGGATTATATTCCCCCTGGCGAAAAAACACATCCTGTCCCGTAGTGAAAGCACGCGCCTGAATTGATTGATTTAACTGGTCTGATCGACTATCTGTGTGAACCTTCACTCCACCAAAATCAGCACCAAACGCCTGTTCCATCGGTTTTCTGATATTATCCCCTAGTGGCTGACCCCCACCTCTTGCTTGATTAATAGAGGTTTCCAAGTCAGGTGTAGCCGCCATTCCTCCTTGACCTTTACGTTGCACCATTGGCGACATCTGCAATTCTTCCTCTTCCTCTGGCATTTCTTGACGTTGCAATGTACTAATATCCAAAGGTTTCATCTGCAATTCTTCCTCTTCTTCTGGTGCTTCTTGACGTTGGATAGATTGGCGATTTCCAGGCTGCGCCATTCTTTGCATTATCTGTTGTGCTACGCTATCAGCTTCCTGTTCATAAACATCTCCTGGCTGGCCAATAGTCAGTTTTGCTTGGGGACGCAGAGAGATTCGGCTGATATCGTGAGTAATAGGCTTGTTAATGGGTTGCGCTTGTGTCACTGCTGCGGGTGAAGCGTTCAACGAATCTAAACCAAAACCCCGTTTCGGTTGTTTGAGTGTCGGTATGGAGACGGAAGAACCAGCTTTTTTACCTTGGAGTATGCGTTCCCTCATAATTATGCTCCTGATACTTCAGCAGTAGGCAAATATATAAATAACTAGGATAGCGCGATCGCACTTACCAAACAATTCATCTCAAGTCTAGACTAAATTAAGTTCGACTTTTGGCTAATTTTGATTCTCATGCAGTACCTTTAGCCTTGATTTTATAACTAATTTTGAGTCTATGTGATGAACTCGACCAAAAAGCCACAATTTCTATTTACACCCAATAGCGATATTGGCGGTACTGCTGGGTATGCAGTTCCGGCGTTCACGTCCGACACAAAAGGAGTTACTAAAGCCGTTAATAAATATCTCAATGACTCGCTGCTATTGAACAAGCTAACTGACCGCGTATATGAACTTTTACTAGAAGATATGCGTATTCAAGCGGAAAGAGTCAATAATTATGGTCATCAAAGGTGGTAACAATGAATGGAAATAATCAAAACGGTAACATCACTCACGAATTAAATTACGTCACTACCAATCGTTTTTATGTAGAAATAGACAAATCTATTGCTGCATCTTTTAGCGAGTGTTCTGGTTTAGGTGTCCAAATTAAGAAAAATGTTTTTCACGAAGGTGGTGTCAATGACCAGCAGAGAATTTATTTAGGTCAAGCAGAATTTGCAGATGTAACTCTAAAACGGGGAATTACCGATAACCAAGGTTTTTGGAAATGGATTAGTTCAGTATTTACTCAAACATCAACTCGACGTAATGTCAATATTTTAGTCTTCAACCAAGCTGGTGAAACAATGATGAGTTGGACTTTAATTGGTGCTGTTCCCATAGCATGGAAAACTCCTGCACTGCAAGCGGATGGTAACGCCGTTGCTATTGAAGAATTAACTTTAGCTTATGAAGGATTAAAAGTAGGAAAAGATAAAGGAGGTGGTAATCCCACATCACGGATGCAATCAGGATTTTTTGGATCGAATTAATTTCAATTTGTGAATATGTAGCCATGCAAATTATTCAAGCATTATTGGTAAATCAAGTTAATACCCTGGGGCAAAAATCATATCTTGGAAATCATCACCAACTATTTCCACAATCAGCACCAAATTTACATTATCGGTACAGCAATTTTATTAGACCCCTAGTCACATTAAAACCATTATTTACACCCTCTAAATTTTTATTATCTAAAGGTCAACCATTCATAGATACACTAATTACAGATGATTATAATTTGGTTAGCCGAGATATAGATAATGACTTTCCAGGTATGGAATGGGAAAATTATAATTCTCTTCCATCAGAAAATAGTAGCAATCAATTAACTGATGTAACATTTAATTTGGGCAATATTTCCAATCTTTTACAAAGTCAAATTGCCACAAATGTCAGTAATGAACTATTGACAGAAATACCTGTTAAATCCAAACCTAAAACAGCTAGAAAAAATACAACTCAGAAATCACAAAAAAGAAAAATATCTCCATCAAAAACTCAACCTAAAAAATCAGCTAAATCATCTACAACAAAGAAAGTTAAGCAAGTTATTGATGAAACTACAAGTTATATTTCTACTGCTGAAGAAAATTTATTAATTATAAGTAATTATCAATCCAAAATCTTTAATTCAACTGAAAATTATCCAACCATACAACCACAAATAAATTTAGATAAGACAATAAGAGATAATAGTGAATCCCAGATTAAATCTAGTAATTTAGAAGATAAATCAACCTTACATACACAAATCAATGAACCAGATGTAATTAGGGATTTATCATCTAATGTAACTGATATTGTCAATCAATCTGATACTAGAAAAACCGCAGAAATATCAGCACAAAATGCCGGACTTGATAGTAATATCAGTGATTATTCACCTATAGAAACTCAATCATCTGATATTGAGGAACAAATTAATATAGTCCATAACTTTACAAATCATCAAGCACCAATAGCTAGTGAAATACCACAAGACTTTGATATTTTAGATATTCCTGTTAGTACAAAATTACTACAAAGAAATACGGAAGATTCAAATATTACCAATGATGTTTCCCCCACACAAGTTGATATCATACCTAGAGAAAATTTATTATCTACAGCTAAGAATTCAAATGAAATTATTGATAATTCATCAGATTTATTAGCAGCAAATGATCAAAATGTAACTAATACTAATGTAGGAGAAACAAAATCTTTAGCTTCAGAGATTATAATGCCTAAGTTTGAAAATACAGCAAATTCATTTACTCATTTAGATAATACTCAAAAACAGCCTGTAGTTTCTGATGAATTTTCTCCTGAAATTACGGATGAATGTGTTAGCGAAAGCAACACTTTAGTAACTAATAAAAATACTATTGACATCTCCCAAAAAATTAATACAGATAATCTAATAAGAGAATCTATAGCTACATCACATATTCAGTCAAATACTAATGTAGAAACAAATTATGTTCCTTTAGAAAATCCAGAAATTACCACACCAGAAATTACTCCTGTTACTACATCACATATTCAGTCAAATACTAATGTAGAAACAAATCATGTTCCTTTAGAAAATCCAGAAATTACCACACCAGAAATTACTCCTGTTACTACATCACATATTCAGTCAAATACTAATGTAGAAACAAATCATGTTCCTTTAGAAAATCCAGAAATTACCACACC
>OGVQ01000068.1_pt1 | contig 27793 bp, 21 predicted proteins | sample 1575801 | NCBI WGS metagenome assembly OGVQ01 (sample SAMN07581550, study PRJEB24739) | freshwater metagenome | place: Singapore | collected 2015-04 | reverse complement strand
ATTATATCTAGCAATTTTCCCGTTGTAGTAAGAGGGCTATTAAAAGACTCTTTTGCCGTCAAGAATTGGTCTCTTGATCACTTAAAGAATAATTATGGAGATGCCGTAACTACCTGTCTAGAACACAGAGAGGATGAAAATAAATACGATACTCCCCACTATCAGGTACATACTACTTCTCAACTCACAGTAAGCGAAATTATCGATAATATTCGTTCCCGAAAACGGAAACATGCGGTAGCCTGTTCCTCGATATTTGGGAGTCATGTAAAAACTCTCGAAGAAGTTGAGCTAAAAAAAATTGAAGAACTTTTTGACTGCAAGGTGTTTCGCCCTGAGTTATTTATAGCAGGACCGCAAAACCGTACTAATTTTCATTGTGCCGCTGGCGGAAATATCTTTTGCCAAGTTCATGGAGAGAAACAGTGGGTTTTTGTTGCCCCTTGGCACTCAGCTTGGATTTATCCCAATATTGGTTACAGCGGTTCAGGAGCATACGTAGGTTCACCTGTAATTACTAAAAAACAGGAAAAAGATTCTTCGTACTATCCTTTGTACAACTGTGTACCCAAATACGTGGTGCGTGTAAAACCAGGTGATATTCTCTTTACTCCCCCTTGGTGGTGGCATGAAGTTAGTAATTTGAGTGAGACTATTGGGATGCCCCTGAGAATACCCAAGGGGGGGAGTTTTCAACCCACAAATTTGCTGTATAACCTTTTCACTATTTTTGGTTCTTCTGTAGCCTTTAAATCTATGCTCAAAATACTCAATAATCAAATAGATGTTGATGATAGCTCAGTAGCAGAGGCTCTAAACAAGAAAGTTGATTAAGGAGAAATTATTTAGTGGAGAAATCTATGACCTGGAAAAGTGTAACTAGCGGCTTGCTTAAACCGCCTCTAGTTCCAGGACTGCCGTTATTAGGAAGCACCCTAGAATTGAACAATGATTTTATGGGTTTCCTTGTCAAAAACTATAAAGAGTTTGGTTCGATTTTCCGTGTACAAGTTCCGAACCAAAATTTCACTGTCTTGGCTGGATCAGAAGCCAATAACTTCATGTCCCAAGCCGGTGATGACTACTTGACCCTGTGCCAAATATGGAATATCTATGCTCAAGAGTACGGCACAGATGTCTTTATTTCCTTAATGGAGGGAGCAGCGCACCGCCACTTACGCCAGGTATTGAACAGAGGTTACTCCCCAGCAGCAATTTTACCTCACATACCACTACTAGTAGAAACCACAGAGCAGATGGTAAGCCAATGGCAAATTGGGCAACGAGTTAAAATCATAGATACCATACGACAGTTGGTGGTAAAGCAATTAGGTTTAGCATTAGCTAACCGCGCTCCCGGTGAGTCTCTTAATCAGCTAAGATTATTTTTTTGTACAAATATAAATGTTGCATTCAAAGGTTGGTCTAAAAGGGCACTGCGTCGCCGAGGTTATCTAAAAGCCAAGACACGAGTGATGGAATTAGGCAGAGAAATCATTGCCAGTCATCGCGGTGTCAAACCAATTGACCGGGAACGAGATTTTATTGACGATCTGTTAGAAGCAACGGACGAAAACGGACAGCCTTTTTCAGAAACGGCCCTGATCGCTCAGGTTCTTAGCCCCTTTTTAGGGGGTATGGAGACTACGTCCAACATCTGTAGCTTTATGCTGTTTGCACTGCTAAAAAACCCAGACGTGCTAGAGCGCATTACCGCAGAAATAGACGCTGTATCGGCACAACAACCCCTAAATGCCTCAGCACTCAAAAGCATGAAATCCCTGCACGGAGCAGCGATGGAAACTTTACGGATGTATCCGTCCAGCCCAGTATTACCGCGCTCAGCTAGAGAGTCATTTGAATTTGCTGGATATTCTGTGGAACGCAACGAACGAGTCATTGTCGCAACCAGTGTTCCTCACTTCTTACCGAAATTCTTCCCCAATCCCTATACTTTCGATATTGATCGCTACTGCGAACCCCGCAACGAACATCACCAGCCTGGTACTTATGCACCTTTTGGCTTAGGCGATCATATTTGTCTGGCTAAAGGGATAACTGAAATTCAAATTATGACGATCATGGCAACATTGTTAGCAAGAGTGCGTTTGCAAATCGATCCACCTGCTTATAAACTCAAGATTGCCTACGACCCCAATCCCTGTCCTAAAAATTTCTACGTGCGTATAGTCGAGCATCGCCATTGAAAATGCTTTTCAGTCCCCTTTTGCTAGAAATAGGAATTACCGATAATTATTAAAATGAGGCTAACTTTATAAATGGATAAATCTATTGCCTGGAAAAATAGAACCAACGAAATACTTAAACCGCCCCTAGTTCCAGGACTACCGTTGTTAGGAAACGCCCTGGAACTGACAAGGGATTCTGTTGGTTTCTTTGTCAAAAACTATCAACAGTTCGGTCCTATCTTCCGCGTGCAGGCTGCAAATCAATCTTTTACAGTCTTGGCAGGTCCAGAAGCTAATAACTTCATGTCACAAGTAGGCGATGAGTATTTAAGTCCTCATAAGGTATGGACTAAATTTTTTCCCGAATACGGCACAGATGTCTTGATTTCGGCAATGGAAGGAACAGCGCACCGCCACTTGCGTCAGGTAATGAACCGAGGTTACTCCCGAGAAGCAATTTTACCCCACATACCGTTGCTGGTAAAAACCACAGAGCAGATGGCAAACCGATGGCAGATTGGGCAACGAGTTAATATCATAGATGCCATGCGACAACTCGTGGTGGAACAATTAGGTTTAGCATTAGCTAACCGCTCTCCTGATGGCTATTTTTACGATTTGAGGCGGTTTTTTTGTACAAACTTAAATGTCACGTTTAAGGGCTGGCCTCAAATTGCGCTGCGCCATCCGGCTTATCTCAAAGCTAAGGCACGGGTCAAAGAATTCGGCAGACAGATTATTGCAGATCATCGTACCCACAAACCAATTGACCGGGAACGGGATTTTATTGACGATCTACTGGAAGCAACGGACGAAAACAGACAGCCTTTTTCAGAAGCTACCCTTATCGCTCAGGCTTTCAGTCTCTTTTTTGGAGGTATGGAAACTGCTGCAAATATCTGTAGCTTTATGCTCTTTGCCCTGCTGAATAACCCAGAAGTGTTGGAGCGTGTAAGTGCAGAAGTGGATGCTATATTTGCACAAGGAATTTTAACTGCGTCAGCCTTCAAAAACATGAAATCTCTGCACGGTGCAGCAATGGAAACTTTACGGATGTATCCCATCAGCATAGCGTTGCCGCGAGCGGCTAAGGAGTCATTTGAATTTGCCGAGTATTCCGTGGAACGCAACGAACGAGTCATAATAGCAACCAGCGTTTCTCACTTCTTACCGAAATTCTTCCCCAATCCCTATACTTTCGATATTGATCGCTACTGCGAACCCCGCAACGAACATTACCAGATCGGTGCTTATGCACCTTTTGGCTTAGGTGATCACATTTGTCTAGGCAAAGGAATGGCAGAGATTCAAATTATGACAATAATTGCAACCTTGTTAGCAAGAGTGCGTTTGCAAATCGATCCGCCTAATTACAAGCTCAAAATTACCTATAATCCCAATCCCTACCCCAAAAATTTCTACGTGCGCCTTGTTGAGCATCGCCATTAATTATTGTTTGCCCCAGCGTGATTACACTTAGCTTATCAAGCAAACAGGATGTAAACTGAGTGCAATTTAAAAACTAAATCATTTCAAAAATTTCAATAGGAACTTGTTTATGGCATTACCTGATGGTCCCAAAACTCCGGGTTGGTTACAGACGCTTCAATGGAATGTTGACTGCATAGAATATGCAAAGTCCGCATCTCAACATTATGGTGACATTTTTACCGGAAGATTTTGGTTTAATGCTCAACCAGCCGTTGTAGTTGGTAGTTCTCAAGCCGTTGAACAAATTTTTACCAAGTTAACTAAGGATTTTGATCCATTTATTGGTGAAAGTCGCGATCTAATCCGCCCCTTGGTGGGAGACTATTCTCTACTCACCTTACAAGATCGAAATAACTATCAACGCCATCGTAAGTTATTGATGCCTCATTTTCATGGAGAGCGGCTACAAAGTTACGGTCAAAAGATCTGTCAGGTAGCTGAAGAAGTAATGCAAGATCTGGCTCCCGGCACAAGTTTTGATGCCTGCGAAGTCATGGGAGCAATCTCTATGGAGTCCATTTTCCGGGTTGTTTTTGGCTTGGAAAAAGGAAACACATCATCCCGATTAAAACAATTATTTATAGATTTGCTTGACTATATAACAGCTCCAGGAAAAGGTATTTTTATGTATTTGCCTTTTTTGCAAAAAGATCTAGGAGCCTGGAGTCCTTGGGGTTACTATAAGCGAGTCAAAGGAGAAATTGACCAAGTTCTGTATCAAGAAATTACCAAGCGCCGCCAGAATCTAGACCCCGAACGTAATGATATCCTCTCGATGCTGTTGTCAGCTCGTGATGAATCGGGTCAATCCATGACCGATGAAGAGATTCACTCCGAGTTGCTGACCTTCTTGACCAGTGGTTATAAACCAATAGCAATGGCGACGGCTTGGGCATTATATTGGGTTCACTACGTACCCCAAGTCCGTAATCAGCTGATCGAACAACTCAGTTACCTCGGAGAAAATCCAGAATCAATGAGTCTTGCCGAACAGCCTTATCTAAAGGCGGTTTGCCAGGAAACGATGAGAATCAATCCTATCGTGCCCATCATATCCCCTCAAAGAGTTAAATCTCAGGTTGAGTTAATGGGATACCAGTTGGAGCCAGGTACAATAGTTATCCCTTGTAATTATCTGATTCATCATCGAGAGGATTTGTACCCAGAACATGACAAGTTTAAACCTGAGCGCTTTTTAGAAAGAGAATATTCTGCTTACGAGTACGTTCCTTTTGGACCTGGTATGCGCCGCTGTCTTGGTTCAGAGTTTGCGTATTTTGAAATGAAACTGGTGTTAGGAACGATTTTATCACGCTACGACTTGGAATTAGTTGAACCTCGACCTCTGCAACCAAAAGTTAAAGGCTTTGTTGTCGCACCTGCTGGTGGGGTGCAAATGGTAATGAACGGTCAGCACCAAGCACAACCTCTTGCTGCTGAAGCTTTGATTAATTAATTTAGATTGTGTACAGGAAAGCTATCAAGGGCGAGGTGTATTTTAATTATGACAATCTTGGTCACGGGTGCTAGCGGCCACTTAGGAGCCAACTTAGTTCGACGCTTACTTAAAGACGGTTACGGGGTGCGGGTTTTACTGTGGGAAGCAAGCAACAACATAGCTCTCGAAGGTTTGGATGTGGAGCGAGTGTATGGGGACATCAGGGACTGGTCTTCTGTCATGGAAGCCGTGCAAGGGTGCGATCGCATTTTTCACTGTGCTGCTAAAGTCTCCACCCTTGAGGGCAATGCTAGTTTTAAACAGGAAATTTATGATTGCAACGTCCTCGGAACAGCAAACGTCCTGCGTGTCGCCCTTAAGACGGGTGTTGACCGCGTTGTCGTCACTAGCTCTGGCTTTGCCCTTGGAAAGCACCCATTGCAACCTAGTAATGAAACGAGTCCTTTCAATCCTTTTGCACCTCATTCTCCCTACGAATTGACTAAAGTCCTTGTTGAACACGAGTGTTTAAAGGCATTTGCTGATGGTCTTAATGTCGTGATTACCATCCCTTGGGTGATTGTGGGACCCAACGATTTCCAGCCTTCTCCTTTAGGACAAACCCTTGTGAATTTTGCCAATGGGAAGCTACCAGCTTATGTCACAGGAGGAGCGGAGTTTGTGTCGATTAGGGATATTGTTTCTGGACACATTCTGGCGATGGAAAAAGGGCGTGCGGGACAAAAGTATAGCTTCAGCACTAAATTCCTGACGATGGATGAAATGATGACCATTTACGAAGAGGTAACCGGACGCCCCCGTCCTCGACTACGCTTGTCAGTTTCAGCGTTAGTCAGCACTACAAAAATAACGAATGTGTTCTTACGCTCGTTTTTTCCGAATATGCCACAACCCCTTAATCCTAACGACTTGCGTATTTTAGAGACGAATTTGCGAGCCGATTGCAGCAAAGTGATCGCCGAGTTAGGGTATCAACCCACATCCATTGAGGAGGCAGTTCGTGAGGCATACGAGGACTTTGTTAGTCGGGGGTTGATTGTCAGTTCTACAGTTGAACCCCCATTTTACACCCAACTGTCACAGTAACTATAAAAGCAATTGTGACTATTCTTTTTTTTAGAAACCTAATGCAAAGCTGGGATTATATAAAGGATATTGTTGTTATTGGCTCAGGTGCGGGCGGTATGACTGCTGCACTGGTGGCTTGCGATCACCAAAATGATGTCATTTTACTGGAAAAATCCGAGGTATATGGAGGTTCCACAGCTTTATCAGGTGGAGGCATCTGGATTCCTGGCAATCACCTGATGGTACAAGCAGGTATTAGCGATTCCCGTGAAGAAGCACTTATTTATTTGAAAACAGTTACTCGATACCAAGTTGCTGAAAATTTATTACAAGCTTATGTAGATAATGCAGCAGCTATGGTCAAATACTTAGAAGAAAACTCTCATGTACATTTTGAAATTTTGCCCGGACTTTCTGATTATTACCCGAAACACAACGGCTGTAAAAGCCAAGGGGGGCGCACACTAATAGCGATACCTTTTAATAAACGTAAATTAGGCAAAATTGTACAAAACTTGCGCCTACCTCACCCACAAACTTTAGTTCTGGGGCGGATAACCGTCACCCCTAGTGAAGCCCGTAAGATGGTGGATTCTTCCCTGAGAGGAAGATTGAATGCAGCCTATATTCTCGGTCAATATATTTTTAATCCTAGCCGTTTCTTTGCTCGCTATGATACCCGTTTAACTATGGGAAATGCCCTCATTGGTAGGCTGCGTCTGTCCCTTTTAAACCGTAATATTCCAGTTTGGCTAAATACACCTGTCAAACAACTCATTATCGAAAATAATGCAGTTGTGGGCGTGGAAGTTGAGCAAAATGGCAAGAAAATAAATATTCGTGCTAATAAAGGTGTGATCCTAGGTGCGGGTGGCTTCTCGCGTAATCAAACAATGCGCTTGCAATACCAGCGCCATCCAATCTCCGACCAATGGACAGCAGCCAACCCAGATGATATGGGTGATGGCATCCGCATGGGTATAAGTATTGGAGCAGAATGTGAACTGATGCAAGAGGCGTGGTGGACACCAACAACTGTTGTGCCAGGAAAGGGATATGCCTACGTACTCATTATCGAAAAAGGATTGCCCGGTTGCATGATAGTGAATGCCCAAGGGCAACGCTTTACTAATGAAGCGGCTCCCTACATTGATGTAGTCAATGATATGTATAAGTATGATAGTATCCCAGCATTCTTGATTTTTGATAGTCGGTTTCGCAATAAATATCCGACCGGACCACTGATGCCTGGTTTCACTCCTAAAAAATATGTGGAAAATGGCTACATTAAGGTGGCGAATACGCTTGAAGAATTAGCGACACAATGCGGTATTGCTCCACAGGCATTAGTAGAAACCACGCAAAAAATGAACCAGTACTCCGTAACGGGAAAAGACCTTGATTTCCAAAGAGGAGATAGTAGTTATGACCGTTACTATGGCGATGCCAACGTTAAGCCTAATCCTTGCTTAGGAGCAATTGTTCGCCCACCTTTCTATGCTGTTGAGGTTTTCCCTGGAGACTTAGGAACCAAAGGAGGATTGAAAATTGATAACTATGCCCGCGTACTGCGAAAAGATGGTACAGTTATTGAGAAACTTTATGCGATCGGAAATGTCTCAGCTTCTATGATGGGTAGTACCTACCCAGGTGGTGGAGCGACAATAGGGCCATCAATGACATTTGGATATATCGCGGCTTGCCATGCTTCATCAAGGTAATCAAGTTTTATAAAAAATACTGTTGCCAAAAATTTGAAACCCTATTGATATCGTAACGATTTTATCGGGTTTCAGCCCTATATTTATAAAGTTGGCAAAGGTATTGATAAAAGGCTATTTTTTCTCTTGCTTCTCAGCTTCCTCGGCTTATTTTCCCTAACAAATAATCGGATTACTCAAATCCCACGTTTTTTTAATTACTGAAAAAATTCAGCCCTTTAAAATTAAAAACTCAAAATAATATGACTATAACGAGTGCCATCATTAGCAACAGCAAAAAAAATCCTCCTCAACTGAGCAAGGGATTACCTTACCTAGGACACGCTTTAGAGTTTGCTCAAAGTCCAGTAGGACTGCTCCAGAGGGGACGTAACCAGTTAGGCGAGATTTTCTCCTTTTCTCTGATGGGGAAACAGGTTACAGTTCTCACCGGACCTAATGCCAATCAGTCCTTTTTTAAAGCACCGGACGATCAACTCAGTGCCAGGGAAGCCTATAAATTTACCATACCGATTTTTGGCAAAGGTATTGCCTACGATGCTAGTCCCGAAGTGATGAGTGAACAGATAGGGTTTGTCTTCCCAGCACTACGGGAAGAGAGAATGCGATCTTATACCCAGTTTATGGCTCAAGAGGCACAGGCATACTTTGATACCTGGGGAGACTCCGGAGAGATTGACCTGCTTTCAGCCTGTAATGAATTGACCATTTTTATGGCTGGTCGTTGTCTGATTGGAGAGGAGTTCCGAACCCATCTCACGACTGAGTTTGCCAAGTTGTATCATGACTTGGAAGGCGCACTTCATCTCTTGGGCTTTTTTTGGCCGTATTTACCGTTACCTTCCTTTAAGCGCCGCGATAAGGCTCGCGCCCGCATGGTACAATTGATTTCCGAGATTATTGCCAATCGACGCAAAAAAGGCATAGAGACAGAGGACTTCCTGCAAACATTAATGACAGCCCACTACTCTGATAGCACTCCTATAACTGAAGATAATATTACGGGTTTATTACTGACGCTTTTGTTTGCTGGTCAGCACACTAGCGCTGTGCTAGCAGCTTGGACTGGAATACTACTCTTGCAGCATCCACAATATCTTCTGCCAATCCTACAAGAGCAGAAAGAAGTTTTTGGAGACAACGCAAAAATGTCCCTAGAGGCATTGGGTCAATTGGTCTTTTTGGAAAGAGCGATTCGAGAGGCAGAGCGGATGCGTCCACCCTTGGTGATGCTGATGCGTGAGATTATGCGGGATTTCGAGTATGAAGGATATTTGATGCCAGCAGGCGGAATGGTAATGGTTTCAGCCGCTGTTTCACACCGAATCCCTGAAGTTTTCCGAAACCCTGATCGCTATGATCCGGAACGCTTTACTCCAGGACGAGAGGAACACCGTCAAAACCGATATGCGCTCATTGGATTTGGCGGTGGGCGACACCGCTGTATTGGTGAGGCATTTGCTTACCAGCAGGTTAAAGTTATTTGGAGTATTCTCCTACAGCAATTTAATTTGGAGTTGGTTCAACCGAGCTATGAACCAGACTATACCACCTGGGTTGTTGCTCCACGGCAACCTTGTTTGGTGCGTTATCAACGCAAGAAAACTCCAACTATTTTTAATGCAAAACCAAAACAAGGCTAAAAATCTATGGAAAAAATAATCATCTCGAAAAGAGAAGCCAGTGAAGTGCCTAAACTGTCTCTATTAACCGAACTACCCTTTTTAGGAAGCGCACTCGAACTAACAATAAACCCCGTTGACTTTTTTGTCAAAAATTATCACCTGTTTGGCTCGATCTTTCACTTGCAGGTTCCCAACCAGAGTTTTACAGTAATAGCCGAACCAGAAGCCAACACATTGGTCATCGCCACTGAAACAACCAGTTACTAAAGTGAAAGGCTTTCTCCGGCTGATTTATAAATCTTTTGTCATTCTCTCAGGCTATTTCACTGCTCGATGAAAAAATAAAACTCTCTTAGCAACTGTTATGAAATCCCGCTTTCCGTTTACATCTTTCCCCAATGGTTGGTATCGCCTCGCTTATAGTGATGAACTGCGTCCCGGTCAGGTAAAACCGCTACACTATTTCGGCAAAGACCTGATACTTTTCCGTACAGAAAATGGTAAAGCGCACGTTCTTGATGCCCATTGTCCACACTTGGGGGCGCATCTAGGTTACGGCGGTCAAATCAAAGGAGAAACTATCCAGTGTCCCTTTCACGGTTGGTGTTGGGATGGTCAGGGACAATGCACTGATATTCCTTACACCAGAAAGATTCCGCCGAAAGCGCAGGTTCGCACTTGGTCGGTTCGCGAGGTCAACGATCTGATTATGGTGTACTACCACGAGGGCGAAGAGTCACCAACTTGGGAAATTCCAGAACTACCCGAATACACTTCCTCGGAATGGGTGATGTTAAAGCGACTGCGTTGGAGAAAAATCCGTACCCATATCCAAGAAATCGGTGAGAATGGGTCAGACATTGCTCACCTGACCTGTAGGCATCCTCAAGCAGTCATGGACTTTGACAAGGGTACTTCTCCGAACATCGATGGTCCAGTTTTTACCTACCGTACAAACCCGACATATAAAAACAAATTTCCGATTCCAATGGTTAACCCAAAGTTAACAGTTTCACATGAGTTCACCTGTTACGGCTTAGGGTTCTTAGCTACTCGTGTGTGTGTAAACGTGCTGGGTGGAATATGGATATTGTTTGATCTTTTCCCAACACCGATTGATGAGGAATACATTGAATTACAAGGCATTTTCGGGATGAAAAAGGTTTTGAATAAAGTTGTCACCCAATTTCTAGGTAGTGATCCAGCCCGAGAGGCCGAACTTGCCATTTATCAAGATATGCCAATGTGGGAAAATAAGCTTTATCGTAGCACTCCCAACCTCTGTGATGGCGATGGACCGATAAAGGAATATCGACGCTGGGTTCGCCAGTTTTACTTAGAACAGCTAACTCAACCAAGGGTTTAGTGGAGCAGTGGTAACTGTTCTCACTTATGATCATAGATATTTGTCTTTGGCAGTTATTGAATTTCAGGAGGAATTAAAAAATGACAAAACTGTTAGAACATACAGATAAAGCCTTATCTGAGTTGGAGGCTGGAACAATGCAATTTCGTTCGTAAGACTAGGACTTGTCTGTAAAGTGAAGTCTGAAACCCTTAAAATAACCGGGGCATTTTTTAACTCACATAAGGCGTAAATAGTATATGAACGATATCCTACAGTCATTTAACCTTATCAGGTTGTTGTACACAACACTAATTTTTGTTGGTTTTATAGCCGTTATGTTCGTTGCTACACAATTCTTACCTGGAAGAAAATGCCAAGGCAGTTCTATCAAAGCAAATGAAACTTGCAAATCCTACAAGCTCAATGGGCTGGTACTATTTATAGCAGTCACCTTCTTTGTAGCTGGGGGTACACTGTTATTTGACTTGTCTCTAGCACCCCTGCACAAATACTTCTGGTACTTGTTTTTCGTTGCCAACCTATTTGCCTTTACTTGGACAGCCATCCTATATATCGTCGGCAAAAGAGTGCAGGGTGCAGATACTCAAGTAACCTTGATCAAAACATTAAGTGACTTGTGGTTTGGCATCGAACTTAACCCAACTTGGCTAGGCGTGGATTTAAAGCTTTTCGCCTATCAGCCCTCTTTAATTGGGTTAGGGCTACTTAACGCCTCGTTTGCTTATGTGCAATACGAAACTTACGGGCAAGTCTCTCTTCAAATGCAGATGTTTCAAGTCTTCTGGTGGATGTACCTAGCCAGCCATTATTATTTTGAGGAATGCACGCTTTCAATGTGGGATATCATTGCCGAAAAATTTGGATTCATGCTGGTATGGGGCGACCTAGTTTTAGTTCCATTTTTCTATAGCATCATTGGTTGGTTTCTGATTGACAAGATTTCAGCCATTCCGCTTCCTAGTGTTATTGGAATCTGCTTGCTTTACATATTGGGTCTGTGGTTATTCCGGGAATCTAATCTTCAGAAGCATAGATTTAAGAAAAACCCTAACGTAAATATTTGGGGTCAGCCTGCCCAAAGCCTAAAGGGGAAGCTGTTAATTTCTGGTTGGTGGGGAGTTGGTCGCAAGCTCAATTATACAGGCGAAATCTGCCTTTATTTAGCGATCGCTCTTACCACAGGCTTTCACTCAATTATTCCCTATCTGCTACCTTTATGGCTGTGCTTACTTCTCATTCATCGCTCATGGCGTGATGAACAGCGCTGTAGTGCTAAGTATGGGGAACTATGGAACGCTTATTGCGCTAAAGCCCGCTTTCGTATGATTCCCTTTTTGTACTAAGTAGACTTTTTATGGAATTAGCAAATACCCAAAAATCTCGCTTTCCGCTTACACCCTTTGCCAATGGTTGGTTCCGTGTTGCCTATAGCGATGAACTACACCCCGGACAGGTCAAACCACTCTACTACTTCGGAAAAAATTTAGTATTATTTCGTACAGAGAATGGTACACCCCACGTTCTCGATGCCTACTGTCCGCACTTAGGGACTCACCTAGGTCATGGGGGTCAAGTTAAGGGGGAAAGCCTTCGGTGTCCCTTCCACGGTTGGTGCTTTAACGGCAAAGGGCAATGTGTCGATATCCCTTACTCTAGTAAAATTCCGTCGAAAGCTCAAATTTACGCTTGGTCAGTTCGTGAGATTAACGGGGTAATCATGGTGTACTATCACACTCAAGGAGAACCACCGACTTGGGAAATACCAAAACTAGCAGAACTCACATCCTCAGAATGGACTCCCTTTCGTGTAGTGAGTCGGCGAAAAATACGATCGCATCTGCAAGAGACCAAAGAAAACCTAATTGATGTCGGTCACCTCTATGGCACACACTTAGTTGATTCCGTCGAAGACGGAACTCTGCATATAGAAAATCAGGTCTTAAAGTGGCTCTATTGTGCAAGTTCCAAAAACATCCCATCCACTCCAGAGACAAAAGCTTGTATCGAACAAACTTTATATGGCTTGGGTTATATCATACATCACTACCGTGTAAAATTACCGTTTAAATACGAGTATATGGTCGTGTTCTACGATACACCCATTGATGGGGAGTATCTGGATTATCACTACCTTTTCAGTATCAAGAAGCTTCCCAACGAACATATAACCTCTGTTATGGAGGAGCAAACTCTCCAAATTTTCCACCAAGAGGCTGATAAAGACATCCCACTCTGGGAAAATAAGCTTTATTTGACCAGCCCTTTGCTTTGTGATGGCGATGGACCAATTATGCAGTTTCGGCGTTGGGCTAGTCAATTCTATAGTGATGTGCCTGTCACAACCAAAGTCTTTATTGAACAGTCGTAATGTTGAGCAGCCCAGTAAAATCTAAAGACATATTTTACAATGAAATCACGTTTTCCATTTACGTCCTTTCCTAATGGTTGGTTCCGTGTCGCCTATAGCGATGAACTACACCGTGGGCAGATCAAACCACTCCACTACTTGGGGAGAGACTTAGTAATTTTTCGCGCAGAGAATGGTACCCCCCATGTTTTCGATGCCCATTGTTCGCACTTAGGTGCTCACCTTGGTTATGGGGGCAAAGTTAAGGGAGAAGTGATTGAGTGTCCCTTCCACGGTTGGTGTTTCAATGGCAATGGTCAATGTGTTGATGTACCTTATGCCAACAAAATACCCTCGAAAGCACAGATTCCTGTTTGGTCTGTTCGTGAAGTTAATGGGGTAATCATGGTGTACTACCATGCCCAAGGAGAAACGCCTACTTGGGAGATACCAGAACTACCCGAATACACCTCTAAAGAATGGACTCCATTTCGCTTGGGTCACAGATGGAAAATTCGCACGCACGTCCAAGAGGTGATTGAGAATGCTGTGGACTATGCCCATCTTCCATTTGTACATATCAAGTGGGAGACAGTTAAGAGCGAACCTTTAGAAGTAGATGGTTCAGTTCTGAAATGGCGTGCTTCTCGGGAGGGTGGAGAATTTTTAGGTAGTGCAATTTTGTTTGCCAAACCGGAAGAAACATTGTCAGACATTACCTGCTACGGCTTAGGCTGCAAATTGATACGTGTTCATGCCAAAGTCAGAATTAACGTGAATGTACTGCTCATGTTTTTGATGACTCCTATTGACCATGAATATCTTGACGTTCATGCACTTTTCAGTATTAAGAAGATTTTTAACCCAATTATCACCTCTGCTGTGGCGAGAAATATTATTAACCAGCTTAGGAGAGAGATTCAGCAGGATATTCCGATTTTGGAAAACAAGGTTTACCCGATTGTTCCTAACCTCTGTGATGGTGATGCACCAATCGCTCAATATCGACGTTGGGTTCGCCAGTTCTACTCGGAACAGCCTATCACAAACAAATGAAAATTCTCATAGTTATACTGAATTATCAATGGAATACAAAATTCTATTAAAGAGGTAATGTAAGCAATGGAAAAGTTTTATATAGGTTTAGGTAGTACTTTTCATGACAGTGCTATAGCCGTTGTAAATCGTCAGGGTGAAGTGATTTTTGCAGAAGCTACGGAAAGATATTTACAAAGTAAAAAAGCAATAAATTCCGTACCAGATCAGAAAGAAATTGTATCCATGATAATAAAAAACTACTGTTCTTATAACGCTCATTTTGTAGTTGCTAAAACGTGGAGTAAAAGTTTTCATTTTTTTTTAAAATGTCAATATATGTTGAGATTACTAAATACAAATAAAATGCCTGACAATAGTATAGATATGATTGTAAATTTTTTATATGATTCCGTATTTAGTAAGAATTACCTGGGGTTTCTAGAATTCATTTTTTTAGAACGAGTTGGAAATGAGTTTTTGCAATTTATTGGTGAGGTATCTCAAAGTAGTCAAGTAACTTTTATAAATTCCTCTCATCATTTAACTCACGCAGCTATGTCATGCTATACAAGTCCCTTTCAAGAAGGAGTTTGTATGGTAGTAGATGGCTACGGAGAAGGTGGCTCTATTGCGTATTATCATTACAAGGATGGAAAGATTAAACCGATCAAAAAAGTTAGAGGAGTAGCAAGTTTAGGATTGCTCTATGCAGCTTGTACAATTTTCTGTGGGTTTGACCCGATGAAGGGGGAAGAATGGAAAGTAATGGGTTTAGCACCTTACGGAAAATTAGATGAGGATTTATATAAAACGTTTAAAGAAGTTATTCTGGTCAAAGGACTTGAAATTAAATATTCCTCCAAGGAAAATATCAAAAAATTGATAACAAAACTGGCATCTGTGGGAAGTAGTCAAGAAGCTTTCCCGTTACAAGCTGCAAATCTCGCCTATACAACGCAGTTTATCTATTCAGAGGTGATGACCGAATTACTTAATAATTTCTATAAATTAGAGCTTTCAGATAATCTTATATTAGGTGGCGGATGTGCTTTGAATTCTGCATATAACGGTCAGATTTCTGAAAAAACAAAGTTTAAAAGGTTGTATGTTCCTTCTGCTCCCGCAGATGATGGTAATGCTCTAGGAGCCGCTCTATTAAGTTATTACAAAGACAATCCTAATCAAGCCCTTACACTTAAAATACAATCACCTTATTTAGGCTCCTCTATTTCAGAGTTGAGCTTAGGTCGTCTGAAAAAATTTGGTCAGTTTGATAAGCTGCGTCATCTTCCTCAAACAATTCACCAAGAAGCAGCCGCTCTATTAGCTCAGGGAAAATTACTAGGTTGGGTTCAGGGACGTGCTGAATTTGGACCTCGTGCCCTTGGGAATCGTTCTATTCTGGCTGACCCCCGTCCCGCTGAGATGAAGGATAAAATTAACACTTTGGTAAAATTTCGCGAAGAATTTCGTCCCTTCGCACCTGCAATTTTACACGAATTTGGTGAGGAGTATTTTGAGAACTATCAAGAATCACCATATATGGAGAGAACATTGAAATTCCGAAAAGAGATCATTGATAAAGTGCCTGCTGTTGTCCATGTTGATGGCACGGGTCGTCTTCAATCTGTCAAGAAAGAATGGAACGAATTATTTTACAAATTAATCCAAGCTTTTTACAATCTAACTGGAGTACCCATCCTATTAAACACAAGTTTAAATGTCATGGGAAAACCAATTATACATTCTGTAGAAGATGCCATAATTGTCTTTTTAACAACAGGCTTGGATGCTCTCGTTATTGAAGATTATATCATCGAAAAGTAGTATTATAATCTGATAATGTCCTACTTATCGACTATAGTTAAAACTGTTGTATTGCCCAGCAAAAAAACTTTTTAACAAATGGCTAGGGTGTTGGTGAAAAACTCCGAGTTAGCAAAATCCACAGACTGTAGAAACCTAAGTTTATGAAGATTATTCGAGTATTTCAAATCATAGCCCTGGGGGCGGCACTTGTTTGTGTCCCAGGGGCACTTACCGTGATACTCTTGTTTAAAGCAGACCCAGTAATTTCTTCAAATATTGCGTCTACTATACTCATCATCTCCTTGGTTACGCTGTTGCTATCCCCCTGCTTCTACTCAAACGAAGGCAACCGGACAATAAAAGAAAAACTGATAACAATTTGTAGCATTTGGCTGCTGGTATCTGGAATTGCTCATGTAACATGGGAGCTAAGCTGGTGTTTTGTTCATCCATATCTGCACAACGTTACGGCAAAGGATACATGGGCTTGGATCTGGTGGGCCTACGGTGTCGCTGACCGCCGTTATTTGGTTTCGGAACCATCCACTGTAATTCTGGAGTGGGTAACTGCTACTGTCGGAGGCCCGCTGACTCTCTATGCAGCCTATCTTCAGAGAAAGAGTACGATGCAAAAGGCAAGCATCTTTATTATGATTGCTTCATTAATGGATCTATATGGAGCTTTCTTGTACTTTGGCACAGAGATATTAGATGGCTTTTACTATATAGATACCGAACAATTTGTGAATTTCTGGATTAAATTTTTGGGACTCAATTCCCTATGGGTTTTCTTTTCTATACTCTGCATTTATGTAGCAATTAATACCTTACTCCAGCGACCAGCTATCGAGAGCGAAAAATTTTAGCCCACATTCCGCATCCCCTGGTGTCACAATCGGTAATTATGGCTAACGCCACGCTCCGCTATCGGATTTTTGAAGACCTGTGAGGATAATTTTGATACAAAATGGTCTAAATTTTAGGTAGCGATAGCGAAGCGCTGCTGCAAGCAGTTCGCTATCTCTTAGATTTAAGATTTTAGGAGCTAATCTAGTCATACCCTGATTCCTTGAACTACGTATTTAAAGCGTTATTCACCTGACTACTATTCTATCACTAATCTGGTACATCTATTTCCGCCAAGCTGTACTAGTCCAGAGTAGTCTATCAGGAGAAGCCTGAGAACCTTCTAAATTATAACCTCCAGTTTTACAATCTTTACACATCGCTTCAATCCCAAAACGTTGACCATATATTTTGATATTTGTGGAAATATCTGTGAGATTAGTTGATAAATACCAAGGTTCTAATTCTTGCTTACCGCGATACTTTCGTTTCCAATAAACGGCTAAATTACAACAACCAAAACCTTTATCTTGTGTGAGATGAACATTTTCATAAAATCTCCGACCGCCCGGATAAATTGGAATTGTACTCAATGATTGGAAACCATAACAGCACCACACTCAATTGATTAGAGTTCAAAAATCTTTGTATATGACGACGACGGCTATTTTCTTGTATTGGTAACGGCAGGTTAGCGGCTAATCTTTCTATTCTGACTTCTTTCTGTGTTTGAAGTACCCACACCAGCTTTTTTAGGGTGATTAACTGTCTATTACTCAGGTATTTTTCGAGGATTTCTTGATAAAATGACGGTAACATTTATTTCTTTGGTCTTGTTATTTTGACGAGACCATTCTTTTTTACCATCAAACTGCATCCTATAAATATCTGCTTAATGACTGTATACTATTCTCAATAAGCACCAGATTTTTTCAGAGGGTCTATCACCTCAAACCTTTTCCCTATCTTGGTTTCAACTTGCTTGTCGCCCCCTCAAGTCGTAACTATAGGGTTTTGGCATGATCTGTTCTCGTGCTGAATACTTGAGTTGTATCGAGTGCTGCTTTACTCAATATATTATACTGGTTGTCCTAACCTCCTTGGCAGTTGCTATGAATTGCGAATCTTTTTGTCAATCAGTAATTTAATCTGTAATTTTCACTACTTTTATGATTTTTTCAGGGGTTCTTCATAGACGGCAATATACATGATGATTCTGTTAGATATTTGTTAAGAAAAGTTACACATCTCTTAACAAAAGGAAATATTTCTTATGGTGGTTTCCAGTCAGAAGAATAAACCACATGAAGTCGTCATCATTGGTGGTGGCTTTGGTGGACTATATGCAGCAAAGGGTCTTGCTAACTCCAATGTAAATGTTACTCTCATTGATAAACGTAATTTTCATTTATTTCAGCCGCTTTTATATCAAGTTGCCACAGGTACTTTATCACCTGCTGATATTTCTGCACCATTGCGATCTGTTTTTAGCACTAGCAAGAATACAAAAGTTTTGTGGGGAGAAGTAAGTAATATTGATCCCAAAGCACAACAGGTTTTTTTGGGTGATCAAGTAGTACCTTATGATACGTTGGTTGTGGCCACAGGTGCTAATCATTCCTATTTTGGTAAGGATCACTGGAAAGAATTTGCTCCCGGTTTAAAAACTGTGGAAGATGCCATAGAAATGCGTCGGCGGATATTTTCGGCATTTGAAGCAGCAGAACAAGAAACTGATCCGGAAAAACGCCAGGCTTTGTTGACTTTTGTGATTGTGGGTGGTGGTCCAACTGGGGTAGAATTAGCCGGAGCGATCGCAGAATTAGCATACCAAACCCTCAAAGAAGATTTCCGCAACATTAACACCTCAGAAGCGAAAATTTTGCTATTGCAAGGTGGCGATCGCATTCTCCCACATATTGCCCCAGAATTATCAAAAGTAGCAACAACATCTTTACAAAAGTTAGGTGTAGTTATCCGCACTCAAACTAGAGTCACAAATATTGATAATGGTGTTGTCACTTTCAAACAAGGCAATGAATTAACCGAAATTTCCTCTAAAACTATCTTGTGGGCCGCAGGTGTGCAAGGTTCAGGTATGGCCAAAGTTCTAGCAGAAACCACAGGTGTAGAATGTGATAAATCTGGACGTGTTATTGTTGAACCAGACCTAACTATTAAAGGTCATCCCAATATTTTTGTCATTGGAGATTTGGCTAACTTTTCCCATCAAGATGGTAAACCCTTACCTGGTGTTGCACCCGTAGCCAAACAAGCCGGAGAATATGTATCTAAATTAGTTCAATTACGACTTCAGGGTTATACTTTACCAGAATTTCATTATAATGATGTCGGTAGTTTAGCCATGATTGGGCAAAATTTAGCAGTTGTAGATTTAGGTTTTATCAAACTTACTGGTTTTATTGCTTGGGTATTTTGGCTAATTATTCACATCTATTTCTTAATTGAGTTTGACACTAAAATCGTAGTAGTAATTCAATGGGCATGGAATTATATTACTCGCAATCGTCGCTCTCGATTAATTACTGGTAAAGAGGCTTTTATTGAGCCACAAAATATTAACAATAATAATCCTTACAAGGCTACAGAAACCAAGCAACCACTCAATGTCTAGGGTGTTTATTTTTTCCCTTCAAATATATACCAGTCCGATTTGATTTATGTAGGGGTTTAGCATTGCTAAATCCCTTGTATCGTAATCAGAACAATACTACCTTAGAGGATGTTTGAAAAGTTTTTAATGTATAAACTGACCCCTCTCCAAACCTCTCCCCTTGCAGGGGAGAGGCTTTAAGATCCCCATTCCCTGGTAGGGAAGGGGGGTAGGGGGGTTAGGTTTTTGGAGATTATGGGTTTCATATAATACTTTTCAGACAACCTCTTATGTTCTTTGATTCTTTCTATTAGACCGACCTGCATCTTCCCCGACAATTCAGGATAAACAATTTTTCAAAGTATCAATGACTTTATCTTGTTGTTCTTCCTCCAATTCTGGGAACATGGGTAAAGATAAAACTTCTTGACAAGCTTGTTCTGCTACTGGTAATTGTCCAGGTTGATAGCCTAGATTTTTATACACTGGCTGCAAATGCAAAGGTAAGGGATAGTAAATCATGGAATTTACACCCTGTTCCTGCATTCGATTTTTTACGGAATCTCGATATTTACCACTTGCACCATTGCGTCTTTCTCCAGAGATACGAATGGTATATTGATTCCACACACCAACACCACCAGGAAATTCTTGAGGAACAATAATATCAGGAATTTGGCTGAGGTGTTGGTAATAATAATCGGCTATGTGCTTGCGTCTAGAGTTCCAAATATCCAAATAACGGAGTTTAATTTGCAATATTACGCCTTGAATAGCATCTAAGCGACTGTTGACACCGATTTCTTCATGAATATATCTAGTTTTACTACCATGTTCGCGCAAAACTCTTAATTGGGTAGCGATCGTTGGGTCATTTGTGGTAATTGCCCCACCATCACCGCAACCACCGAGATTTTTGGTAGGATAGAAACTAAAGCAGCCAATATGGCCAATACTACCAACTTTTTTATTTTCCCAAGTTGCACCGGTAGCTTGAGCGCAATCTTCAATTACTGCTAAATTGTGACCATTGGCAATTTCCATTAATCCTGTCATATCTACAGGTAAGCCAAACAGATGCACGGGAATAATGGCTTTAGTTTTAGGTGTAATCGCTGCCGCTATTTGCTCTACATCTAAATTGAATGTATTTACATCAATATCTACAAATACTGGCGTTGCACCTACCGCACTGATAACTTCTGTTGTGGCAAAAAAAGTAAAGGGTGTGGTTATAACTTCATCACCTGCACCAATTCCTAAAGCGCGTAATGCTAAAAATAAAGCATCAGTACCAGAGTTACAAGCTACACATTCACTGACACCATGATAAGCTGCAAACTGTTCCTCAAAATCTGTAATTGCCGGACCACCAATATAACGCCCAGAAGCAAGCACTTCTAAGACGGCAGCACTTACTTCTGCTTCAATAGTGGCGTATTGTTGTTTAATATCAAAGGCTGGAATGGAATTTACACTTTTAATCATGAGTTTTTATTTGTAAAGGAGTTAGGAGTCACCGAGTTAGGAGTCACCGAGTTAAGAAGAAGGAAGAACTTTTTTCTCTTCCCTGCTACTTGACAACCGGATTAAATTTAATTTTGTTCAACTACTTATGCTAAAGTTTTCAATTGTTAAGGGGTAGAGAAATTATGCCAGAGCTAATCAAATTAGATATGGTAGATTTGGCTTTAGCTATGGGTTTAATGGCGATCGCCATTGGAATATCAGCCTGGGAGCAATTAGGACTAGAATTAAATTTAACAGTGGCTACTGGTAGAACTATCCTCCAACTACTGGTATTAGGATACATTTTTGACTTCATTTTTGCTGTTAATAATATTTGGGCAGTAGTGGGGATTTTAGCAATAATTTTGACAATTACCGCAATTATTACTCGTAACCGCATCAGTCAAAAAATCCCTCAAGTCTTACCTTTAGTATGGATAGCAATTTTTGTCAGCACGTTCTTAACATTGCTTTACACCAATTTTTTAATTATTCAACCAGAAAGATGGTATGAACCGCGTTATATCATCCCTTTAGCTGGTATATTGCTGGGTAATGCTATGAATGCAGCCGCCATAGCAGGAGAACGTTTAGTTAGTGCTATCAACCAATTTCCCACGGAAATAGAAACCCATTTAAGCCTGGGTGCAACTCCTCAACAAGCTATTAAACCCTACCGCCAAGAAGCTATTCGCGCCGCATTTTTACCCACTTTAAACCAAATGATGTTGGTCGGTATGGCAACAATACCAACCTTTACCAATGGACAATTATTAGCTGGAGTTCCCCCTTTAGAGGCTGTATCCTACGAAATTTTAATTATTTTTATGGTGGCTGTCACAAATTTGTTAACAACTATTTTAATTACCAAGGGTTTATGTCGGCAGTTTTTTAATTCTGCCATGCAGTTAGTTAGGTGATTAGTATTAGTAATAGATGAAGAAAAAAGATCCCCGAATTCTCTGATCAATTTATTATTTATGGACACAAGCCTTCTTTACTTTTTTTCACATACCTTTAAATTTTGCTGTTTGCCTACTTACCAGAAATAAAAGTGACGACTATGGGGCAGTTGAGCCAAATCATTATAGCCATGTTAGCCATGAGCGGGCGATTCACCATGTTGGGAATATCACGTTGGACGCTTGGTGGTGGTAGTTACCGAACAGTGAGGAGATTCTTTTATTAGCCCAGATTTTTGCCAAGCTTACCTCTCCTGGTCCTATTCACAATGCTTCTACAACCGTTAAACCCTCGTAATTTGACCAAGGTATTGATTAAGAATATTTGTTGTTTATCAATTATAAGCTGTTACGCAGCTAGGTCTAATAATCCTAATGTTGTTATTTCTTGTAGTGCGGGCATCTTGCCCGCAAGAATTATACAAATTAAATGCACAACAACTTACCCCAGTCCTCTTTTCCCCGTCCCCTAAAAACTATTGACAAATTTCCCGTAATGTGTTTGTGAAATTGGGATAAGAAATAGCTGCGGCTTCAGCACGATGAATGGTGGTTGTACCAGTAGTGTTAAGGGCAGCGATCGCTAAACTCATAGCAATGCGATGATCTGTATAGCTATCTACTTCCGCACCGACTAAGGAAGTACCGCCAGTAATTTCCATCCCGTCGGGTAATTCAGTGACTTTTGCACCCATTTTATTGAGTTGTTGTGCCATTACGGTAATGCGATCGCTCTCTTTAACTCTTAACTCCTGGGCATCTCTAATAATTGTTGTCCCCTCAGCAAAAACTGCCGCCACTGCTAAAATCGGAATTTCATCAATTAATCTGGGAATAATATCACCAGCGATGGTACAGCTTTTTAAACCACCAGAACGGACACGGATATCAGCTACAGGTTCTCCCGCAACTTCGCGCTGGTTTTCTAGTTGAATATCTGCCCCCATCAATTCCAAAGCTTCTAAAATCCCTGTACGGGTAGGATTCACACCCACATTTTCCACCACCAAATCTGAACCGGGAACGATCGCCCCCGCAACTAACCAAAAAGCGGCTGAACTGATATCACCAGGGACAATTACTGTTTGTCCGTAGAGTTTCGCCCCACCAGTGATTGTAACACTATTTGTGTCTGGATCTATACTTAGTTCTGCTCCATAAGCCCTTAACATTCGTTCACTGTGATCCCGTGATAAAGCGGGTTCAGTGACTGTGGTTTTCCCTTCGGTGTTTAAACCCGCCAGGAGGATACAGGATTTAACTTGAGCCGAAGCAATGGGAGAATGATAATGAATGGGTTGGAGAGCTTGTCCTTGAATGGCTAGAGGTGCTAAGGTGTTACCCTTACGTCCCCAAATTTGCGCCCCCATTTGTTGCAAAGGCTTGACAACACGGGACATAGGACGCGATCGCAAAGAACTATCACCAGTCACCGTAAAAAATCGCCCTGGATGGGATGCTAACAACCCCAACATCAACCGCATCGTTGTTCCAGAATTACCAGCATCTAAGACATCTACAGGCTCTTGAAAATTGCCTAAACCGATACCTTTGACTGTTACCAATTCCGTATTTAATTCCGAAATTTCCGCCCCTAACGCCCGAAAACAGGCCGCAGTGCTACGGGGATCTTCACCTAACAGCAGTCCTTGAATTTGAGTTTCACCTTCAGCGATCGCCCCCAACATCAAAGCGCGGTGGGAAATAGATTTATCTCCAGGTACACGGATGCGCCCTTGTAAAGATAGTCCAGCAGCAGGACGCTGAATAATTAAGTGATCAGAAGAGTTTGCTTGAGTTTCTAAGGTAATAACAACAGCGGACATTAGGATACGCTTTTAAATAAATGCAATTTAGTATCCTATCGTTTTTTGGTAAAAATCAGATCCCCAATTTGGGCTTAATTTTGAAAACAGCTAATTTTGATAAAGCTGATTTACCATTTCATCCAATCGCTGATAAATTTGACGCATATCAGTAATTTTTTGCATGATTTGTGCATATAAACGCTCACATTCATCAAATATTTGCTGAATATCTACATCAGTTTTAGGTATTTTACCTTCTTGGATTAAATTAGTCCAAGTTAAACCCCGTTTTTCATATTGTTGTAGATAAATTTGTAGGAATTGTAAAACAATTGTACTTTCTGAAAAGATTAATTCTTGACGACCATTAAAAATTTTATCATCTTTGATTTTGATTTTAGTAATAGGTTGATCACGTTCTCCGATAATTTCAAATCTGTTTGGTTCTGCGTTTAAAAAATTCCAACAAGGTAAATTGAGATTTTCAAAAACTTGCAAAAAATTTACTTCAACAGTTGCTTCCTTATCACTATAATCAAACTTAATTTTATGACCTAATTGTGTTAATTCGTATAACTGCCAATTCCATGTTATTAAATCATTAACACAATCAATAAATGGTTGTTGTGCTGCTAAAGAAATATTTTTAATGGGAAATTCTTTCAAATCATCAGGATATATTCTACTTTTAGCTATTTGAGTTTCACTATTAACACTCATAATATTTTCATCACGGTTATTTAATAGTAAAAAGCGTTTACCAAAACTAGAAGCAAGAATAGCAGCAATATATCTTAAATCGAAATTTTCTGCTATTTTTATTTTCTCTTCTGCATATTGATAAATTTGTAATTTCTTACCTTTTCCATCCCCCAGAAGTTTTTGACGTTTTTTAGAAAGCTCATACATCTGTCTTTTTTCTTTCTCTAAACGTTTAACTTTATAAACATCATCCCATCTGATACAAATTCTCACACTATCAGGAACATAAAACCCATCTCCTGCTATTATTCCTCTATCATAGATAGGAAATGAAGTCATTCCAAACAGAATTTTAGGATAATTATATAATTCAGGAATTGTTGCTCTACGAATTTGTCCAGGAACTCTTTCCGTATCCCATTCCAAATAACGAATATTATCAATTGCTAGTTCTCTAATAATATTTTCTCCATCAATATATTTTTTAGAATGAATCTTATCTAGTTGTGAACTTAAAAGAACATCTTTTTTAAATGCTCCTTTAGCTTTGGTTTCATCAGCATTTAAAACCATTCCTACAGTGCAATAACAAATATCTTCTAAATAAGTAACATCTTCAAAATTATCATTACCTACAAACTGTCTAAATACCTTACCTTTATATTCAGATTGATTTAAAGGATTAATTTCTTGAATTTCTGCAAATGAACCAGAGTGTAAAACTCTTTTCACTTGATGAAAATACCCTGGTGGAATCTTTTCTAAAAAAAGAATCGTATTATTGACAACAGCATCAGAGAAAATTCGCACATTATTAAAAAAATCTACTTGATTGATAGTAAGATTTTCAGAAATATATTCTCGGAGTAATTCTGCATAATTATTAGTTTGAATACCCCTAGAAACAATTAAACCAATTTTACCTAAATCCTTTGTAGTTTGACAGGCAAGTTCAACAAATGGAACAAAAAGATCCCACTTTTCATGGAGAGTTTCAAATCTTCCAGAATTTTCAATTTCTCGACGATAAACATCTGCTCCAGGTTCATCAGCTTTAACATAAGGAGGATTTGCAACTACAAAATCAAAACCATCAACAAATTTACCTGTTTTAGTTTTAATTTGAGTAACAGTAGAAAGTTCTAAATCTAAAATAGGATTAAGTAAAGGAGTTCTAATTTCCTGTACTTTTGGCAATAACAAAGAATCCGTATTATAAACATTAAACCTATCTATCGTACATTCTTGTAACTTACCTGCTTCCTTCGCTTGTTTGAGTAAATCAACCACTTGAATTAATAAATTTGTTTCAGCTAAGTAACAAGCAAAAGGATTAACATCTAAACAAAATAAACAATCTTTCACTTGTTGAATGATTGCAGGAACATATTCCACAGGAATAGTATTAGTTTTCCGCGAACGGTAGGAATTAATTAAACGACGTGCAGCATGAACTAAAAAACTACCAGAACCTCCTGCGGGATCTAATAATTTTTGATCACGAATATCAGGATTATCTGATTTATAACCAATAGCATCTAAAATATATTCTACAACTTCTTTAGGTGTAAAATATCTACCCTGTTCATGTTTTCCTTCTTCTACATATCTACCATAAACCATACCAACAATATCGCTATCAATTTCTTGTAAATTAAAACGATTGAGAATATGTAAAACCTTAATTAAAGTATTAGAATTAATGCGATACCAATTAAATAAATCTGCACTATTAAAGAAATGAGCATAGATATTTTGAGCAGAACGATAGGACATTTCTAAAAGATAATCCATAGACATTCCTTGTGCTAAATCTAAATATCTTGGTTCAACTTCTTCTTTCCAATATTTAAAACCACCATTGGAAAATTTACGATTAATTAATTTTTTATCTTCACAAATTCTTACCATTAATAAACGAATTACATAAACATAAGCAGTTTGTCTAGCAAATTCAGTTTTTAATTTATCGTCATCAGCACCTTGTAAAATTGTTTTACTAACTAAATTACGCCAAGATATAAAATATTGATGTGTTTTAATAGCGTTATCATGGTTTAAATCTTGCTTTGCTTGCCATGCTTTCCAATCAAATACTATTCTTTCATATTCTCTTAATAATTCAATTAGTTTAGGATCAAGTTTAGTAATTTTCTTTTCTTCTGTGACTTTAATTCCTAATTCTTGTTTTTTGGATTCAGAGATACTAGGAATTAAATCTAGTTGAATAACTGTTTTGCTTTCACTAGATTTTTGATTCTTTTGTTTCTGTTTTCTAGCTTGAGCATTTTGTAGATTATTTAAAAATACTTGTTCTAACTCCTGAATTGAACCTTGAGGTTTATCAGCAAATTCAATTAACTTTTCTACAGATTCAGAAAATTCTTCAACGTCTAGCACTCCATATACTCGTAAATAATTTAAAATCTGATTACGTAAACGTTCAAGGGTTTTAGTTGCTGTTTCTTTGTTAGTTTTATCAATCCCATTACCATTAGGTAAATATTTAGCTTGACAATATTGATCATATTCTTCTAGTAATAATTGTAATTGATATAAAACATCTTCTTCTAATAGTAAAATTGCGGCCTTAATATCCAAAATCAATAATTCATCAAAGTTAGGAGTAGTAGTTTGAGATTTGGCATAATTTAACCATTCATTTTCTGGTTTGCCAATATCTTGAATTAAAGTTTCAATATCTTCAAAATTGAGTTTATTAAATCGCCGATATAAACTTTTTAAATCTTGAATTTGGGCATTATTTAAACCAGGGATACCCCCATTTTCATGATAATTTTGAATAATTGTTTCAATATCCAAATGTAACACAGGACTGGGAGAATTAGGATCAGAAATATCCCAACCTAATAATAATTTACCATTACAAACTAACCCTAAATCATACCCGCGACTGGGAGCATAACTAATCAACTGTTGTAATGGTTCGGATTTTTGAATATTATAGGCAGTATGTTTGTCTTCCACTAAAAAACAGCGAATATTGCCACTAGCTAATTTAATTTGAAAGTCTGGACGACTGTTATCTTTACCATTAGTTGTAGTGTTTTTAGCAATATCTCCTGAATCAAAACCTAAAGCAATTAGTAATGGTAAGACAATTTTAGTATCAACAATGTTATCTTCATCATTAGTTTGGGGTTCAGCAATATATTCTAAATAGGTTTTACTTTCATAGAAATTATGATTATCAAAGCCTATCGTGACTGGGAAAC
>OGVQ01000067.1_pt1 | contig 27870 bp, 21 predicted proteins | sample 1575801 | NCBI WGS metagenome assembly OGVQ01 (sample SAMN07581550, study PRJEB24739) | freshwater metagenome | place: Singapore | collected 2015-04 | reverse complement strand
GATGGGTTTGGAGATTGCAGATTAGTCTCATTTTATGGAGATTACTACATCTGCTTACCAACAGAAAGCCCACGACACAAGACCGAGAACCAAGGGCGTGTCGTGGCTTTAGATCCCGGAATTAGAAATTTTTTAACCTTCTTTTCTGATAATAGCTTTGGATGGTTAGGCGAAAATGCTAATCTAAGAATCCAAAAACTTTGTTTTAAGTTAGATAAGTTAATCAGCAAAATATCTAAAGCTAAAAGCAGACAGAAGAAAAGATTAAAAAATACTGCAACTCGGTTAAGAGGAAAAATTAAATATCTAGTGGACGAGTTGCATAAAAAGACAGCTAGATTTTTAGTTGATAATTTTGATGTGATTTTACTTCCTACTTTTGAGACATCTATTATGTCTAGAAAAGCTAAGAGAAGAATCAGGTCTAAGTCAGTTCGACAAATGCTTACGTTAAGTCATTACAAGTTTAAGAAATTTATCAAACACAAAGCAAATGAATTTCATAAAATAGTAATTGATGTTAATGAAGCATATACTTCAAAAACAGTAAGTTGGACTGGTGAAATTATCAATAATCTAGGGGGATCTAAAATCATCAAATCTCGGCTAGATGGTAGAATCATGAATCGAGATTTGAATGGTGCGCGAGGAATTTATCTTCGTGCATTGGTTGATACGCCTTGGTTGAGAGAAAATCTCAATTTATGTATTTGTTAGCATTAGTTAGCAAAAAAGTATCGGATTGATTATCCTTCCTCCTGACTAGATGACAACCTCTGGGACATTCATAAACCTTTCCAGAGTATGACGCATCTCAGTAATGGTTTCCAATTGGGCATCTCCTGTAGTTTCAACATCAGTTAAGGATTCAGCAATGTTTTGTAATTGATCTCTGACGCTATCAATAGCATCCTGAATAGGTCGTAAAGCTTCTTGATAAAGATTGACCTGACCGCAAGATTCAGCATTAGTGCTGCGTAAATTTAAAAGTCGTTCCTCTAGAGATTTGATTTCTTGAGATTTGGCTGCTATTTCTTGGGTTTGATGATCTATTGTTCCTTGTTCAGCAGCGATCGCTTCCAGTATTTGGGCAATATCACCCTCCAGGTTCTGCAATTCCTCAGATTTCTGCTGTTTTTGGGCTTCAAGCTGGGAAACTATAGATTCCAAATCAGTCCCTTCAGATGTGATATCTCCAGAAATACCCTGTCTTTGCCACAATACCGCTTGGTGTTGTTGCAGAGTTTTTTGCTGTGCAATTAAATTGCGTCTTTGTCCAACTAAGCTTTCGTTGAGCATTTGGTAAATATCTCGTTCGTCAGCTAGTTCGACTTCTAAATTTGTTCGCTCTTCACCCGCAGCATGGGTAATCTTTTCTTGCAGTTCTTCTATAAGTTCTTGCTTATATTTAAGTTCTGGTTCTTGTTCTTGGACAAAGCTAGAATCCCGATCTAATTTCTCTTGCCAGTCTTGTATCATTTTTTCCAATTCGGCTAGAGGCATTTGTTGCAGGGCTTCTACATCTATTTCTGGTCGAGCAACTTCAGTCTCCGTGTTAGTAGCTAATGTATGTAGCCTTTGATAAATACTTTCCTCCGTTTCTATATACTGTTGGAGTCTGTTCACCAATTCCTGTTTATTCTCAACTATGGCGGTTTTTAATTGCACCTGAGTGAGTTGCTGTGTGAGGGAATTTCGCGCTTGTTGCAATTCATTTTGGCGATCGCCCAAAGTTTGCCCCAATTGCTCAATCACCTGTTGCTGCTGAGTAATTGCATGACGTTGCAGTTCCAGCTTTTGCCAATGTAAGTTCAGGGTATCCTGCTGATGTCCTGCCAATTCCATAGCCACATTCACACTTTCCCTGACTGTCTCCGTAGAAGTCCTTTGTCCAGATAAGCGATTTACTAGATCTAGTAATGCTCGATTCCTTTCTTCATCTACAATTTGGTGGTTTTGAGAATCAGCTTTTAATTCTTCAAAGCGGTGCTGTTCACCGCGCAAATGTTCCCAAGCTCCTTCTAGCTCCTGGCGATTGCGTTCAACCTCTGCCCGCAGTCTATCAATTTCCGCTCTTGATGTATCAACTACTTGTTGTTGATTATCTAAACGTTGGAAATCATTTTCCAGTTGTTCTACCTGTTCCCAACGGGCTTCCATCTCTCTCTCGCGACGATTCAGTTCTTGAGCCTGGATCATCAAAGATTGTTTCCAATGATCAATTTCATCTTCCTTGAGCTTGAGCTTTTCCACCTGTCGGGAAAAATTTTGCAAGATACTTACCAGTGGACGACCAGCCTCTTGAATCCGTTGTACTTGACGACTAGGACTCAACTCAACCAGTACCAAAGCTCCATCATTGATTTTATTTGCTTCCTCAGAAGGAACAACCTCCTCTGGTACTGGAGTCCAATTCTGGTCATTGCGTTGACAAGCAAGCAGTTTAAGCTCACTTTTGCCACCACCACTGAGTAAACCACCTTTTTGTTTTTGTACTTCTGCTAAATACAGCACACCGTCAATCCTTTTGATGTACTTCTTGTCTGTGTTTTAGGATATACCTTTATTTTCTTTAAGCCTAGTTTAGCAGCACAAACCAGATAAAACTATTTTCTGAAATAGGACTCGTTTTGATACTTTGTGATACTTAACCAAAATCACTCTGATGACCCCCTAATTATATATTTTCAACTAGTACACTGAATATAGCTTGTGTGTAATTATTACTTTGAAGCTGACACTCCTAGAATATCTTAACATTTGTCTGACATAATTTTGCTTTACATCCAGAATCATCTTGCCAGCAAATTAGTTGATCCATAATAAATCATGGGCAATATAGAAAAAATAAATGAGAATACAGGAGTAAATATGAGGATGTAGGGATAGGGTGTACTATAAGCCCATAAATTTGAATCAGGCTAGATTTTCAATTCTTGATGATTCCTAACCTAGACTTCTGCTTGTAGTCAAGTCAAAACTAAGCAAACTAATCATACTGGAACACCAAGGAGTGTTTTGTACCTAAATGCAGGGAAACTTAAACGAAATTGATATTTGTAGTATCCTACAACTGATCGAGTTAGGACAGCGAACTGGACAGTTATGGGTGGAAGCGCACGTATCATATCAAAGTAACAAACTAAATGGAGAAGAAATTTTCCGAGTTCCTCCAGGAGGAGAAAGCACACAACAGTCATGGTTTGTTTTTTTTCTCAATGGTCAAATCGTTTATTGCCAAGCAGGAGATAGCAGCTTATTGCGGATTGATGACTACTTGCGTCATTATCGAGTGCAAAAGCGACTGGAATCAAAACAACTTGCCACCCTTGCATCTACCAACTCTCCAGAGTATGCCTATATTTGGGCCTTATTAGAACACAATTTGATCAGCCCTAAAATTGCCCGATCTATTATTTATGGACTAGTGCAAGAAACTTTATTTGATCTATTAAGCTTGCACCAAGGTAGTTTCATTTTTGATTCTGGAACAGCCCTAGTACCACAACTAACTACCCTAGAAATTGCTCCACTAGTTGCCATAATCACTAAGCAAGTGCAAGAATGGAAACAATTATACCCACATATTCAATCTCCTGAACAACTACCTATTTTGGCTGACATGGCTAAATTAGGTGCTTCATTGCCAGAAACCACAGTGCAAAAGTTGCACAACTGGGCTGATGGCAAAACTTCCTTGCGTCAGTTAGCGCGGCATCTCAACCGTGATATTTTAACAGTAGCCAAAGCCATATATCCTTATGTTCAGCAAGGTTGGTTGCAACTGATATATTCAGATACCTTCAAACCTAGTAAACCCAAGCCTAGCACTGAATCCAAACAGTACAAAGGGAGAATAGTATGTATTGAAGATACATTAGTGATTTGTGAGACGATAGAATCAATTTTAAAATTACAGGGTTATGAAGCGATTTCCATCACCAATCCCTTGCAAGCCTTGGGTCTAGTCTTTCAACTTCAGCCAGATTTAATTCTCTGCGACATTACAATGCCAGAACTAGATGGCTACGAAGTTTGTGCGATGTTGCGGCATTCCACAGCCTTCCGACTTATACCAATTATCATGGTAACTGGTAAAGACGGATTTATTGATCGCGTTCGCGCCAGAATGGTAGGAGCAACAGATTATTTGACTAAACCCTTTACAGATCAAGAATTATTGATGCTGATAGAGCAGTATCTTAGCCCCCATTACTCAACAGGTATACAAATAGGATACAAGACTTGTTGATTGGATACAACATAAGGTAAAAAATGTGATCACAAGAATAAAAACTGTTGTTTAACCAACTTCCATATACAGTAAAGTAGTGAAACAATAGAATTAATTTATACAGTTAATCTTTGTCGTCAGAGTCATTTATGTTCCGCCGGGGAATGTATAAATCAGGAGGTAAATAGAGATTTATGAGTACAGTCCTAATTGTTGAAGATAGTCTTGCCCAAAGAGAAATGATCACAGACCTACTCAAAGCCAGTGGGTTAAAAGTGACTCATGCAGGTGATGGACTAGAAGCCCTAGAGGCCATTCAAGCTACACCTCCCGACCTAGTGGTTTTGGATATTGTCATGCCCCGCATGAATGGCTATGAACTCTGCCGTCGGTTAAAATCAGATCCCAAAACCCAAAATGTTCCCGTAGTGATGTGTTCTTCCAAAGGGGAAGAATTTGATCGCTACTGGGGCATGAAGCAAGGGGCAGATGCTTATATAGCTAAACCCTTTCAACCAACCGAGTTGGTGGGAACAGTCAAACAATTGCTGCGAGGATAAGGATGAAAATAACATGGTTAGTAAACCAGACTTTTTAAGTGGCAATGGGCAAGATCAACTCCGTCCTGAATTACAACTAGAAAGTCCTGAAGGTGAGTTACACCTGCGGTTTTTTCTGCCCTCACGTCAGGAGTTTGCCTTACAAGCTACGGGTATTCGGGAAGTAATTGAACTTAGTCCAGATCGGATTACACCAATTCCGAATACATCGCCTTTACTTTTGGGTACGCTAAATTTACGGGGGAGATTAATTTGGGTCGCGGATCTGGGGCAATTTCTTGGAGAAACAACTCCATTAAATACCGATTGCTCAGAAATTCCCGTAATTGCCATCGAAGATCAGGACACAATTGTCGGCTTAGGAGTTGAAGAAATCTGTGGCATGGACTGGCTTGATGTACAACATCTAATGCCACATAACAATGTACCAGACACAATGACTCCGTTTTTACGGGGTGAGTGGTTATTTGAGACAGGACAAGAAAAAAAATCTTTGCGATTACTGGATCAAATAGCAATTTTACGTAGTGCGCGATGGGCAGGATGAACTTGGGAGGGTTGATATGGCAACACGTATAGATGATCAAGAACCAACTTATGACCAGGCCAGAATAGCCTATGAACAACAGGACTATGAACTAGCCGCAAGTTTAATTAATCAGTTGCTGGAAAATTCACCAGCAGACCCTAACTCACACCTACTCAAAGGACACATTTACTATGTCCTACAACAGTATGAGGTAGCAAAAAACGAATATGAAACTGTACTACATTTAACAACGGATCAAGACCTAATCAATCTTGTTAATAGTTGTTTAGTCAACATAGACGAATATATACAACCCTTTGGCAATTATGAAGATGCTCAGGGTTCTCCCTTTGCTATAGCCACAGATCAAGAAGAAAAAACTTTGGATTTAGGCATAAATGGCAATTTGCAACACAACGGTTTTGCATCCAACTCCTTCGCTGACTATGAAGGATCTATAGATCATGGGGAAGAAGCAGATATATCTAATCCTTTTTTAGCTCCTTCAGATAATATGGAAGCAGAAGCCAATTCATTTTTAGATTTAGCAGAGGCAATAAATGATGATCCTTTTGCTTTATCACCCATCTCATCTGATGAAGATACCATATCAGATCAACTAGAATTACCACCTTTTTGGCAAGAAGAGATTTCTGCCGATCAGAAAAATGCCGAGGTTAATAGCAATTTCGGTAATCGAACTTCAGCAATGAGTGATGATAGCAGCAGCTATTCACCTTTTGGCGAAACTAAATTATCAACTAATTATGATCAAGAATATGCTCCTGAAATACTGATCGGTGAAGATATCAATCATAATTTTGACGATTTCACCCCCAGTCAAAAAGAGAACTATGTAGAAACTAACCTACAGGCAAGCAACAATAATATAGAAAATAACTGGCAAAATAACCTGGAAGAAGACTTGTATGCAAATGACCAGGATAGCTGGGTAGATGAAGTATCCGAATTTATACTCCCTGTAGCTGAGACACAAATTAGTAATTATCAACCAGTCTCTACATCATCAGGTAACAATTTTGCACCATCACAACAGCAATCAGGTATGAATAGCTTTGATGATGATAATTTTGATTTAGAGGCCTTTGAATCAGCCTTTGGGGCGGAATATGAAACAGACTTTAGCTCTGAAACCCTGATCTCCCAAAATAATACTAATAATTTCTCCTCTGGGAACACGACCAAGAATAATATAGAGTTTTTAAACGACTTTGATGAATTTGATGATCTCGGTGATATCCCAGGATTTGAACTTGCTGAAGAAGGCGATTTTTCAGATGGGGGTATGCTATCAGAGTCCCTAGATAGTCGGGGTGATTTACTGAATCAGTTTGTTGATGGTTCATCCGATGACCTTGGTGATCGGGATGAAGAATTATTCACCATCACCGGCGCAGAAGAAGTAGTCCCGGCCTTTACCCAGTCAGGTGTTGCCAAAATAGAACCAAATGTGGTCGTTGAACAAGGCTTATTTGGCTTCTTGGAAAACGCTTCCCTAGACCAGAAACAGTGGTATATAGCCGGTGCCGTGGGCTTGGCATCAGCATTAGTGGTTGCTGTCGTCACCTCAGTAGGAACCTTGATGTCACCACCCCAACAGAGGGAACCTATCAGAAATACAGGCTGGTTAATGGCCTTAGCCGCCGGGGTGACAGGAGGAGCGACAGCGGGTTTTATGGGCAATCTGACTCTCAAGCAGATTCGCCGCACTACTCAAGACTTACAAGCCCAATTTGATGCAGTGCGTCAAGGTAATTTGAATGTGGAAGCAACCGTTTATTCAGAAGACGAGTTAGGCTATTTAGCCACTGGCTTTAATGATATGGCCAGAGTAATTTTTACTACTACCAATGAAGCCCAGCGTAAAGCCATTGAACAGGAAGAAGCCAAAGAAAACCTCCAACGTCAGGTAATTCGCCTCCTAGACGACGTAGAAGGAGCAGCTAGAGGAGATTTGACGGTACAAGCAGAGGTAACAGCCGATGTACTGGGCGCGGTAGCAGATGCTTTTAACTTGACCATTCAAAACCTCCGGGATATTGTCCAACAGGTGAAGGTGGCGGCGCGGGATGTAACTAAGGGTTCAACTAATTCGGAGACCTTTGCGCGAGCTTTATCTGGGGATGCTTTACGCCAGGCGGAAGAGTTGGCTGTTACTTTGAATTCTGTACAGGTGATGACTGATTCTATTCAACGAGTGGCGGAAGCGGCTAGAGAGGCGGAATCTGTAGCCCGTGATGCTAGTCACATTGCCCAAAAGGGGGGAGAAGCGGTAGAAAATACTGTTGCGGGGATTTTAGAAATTCGGGAAACGGTGGCAGAAACTACTCGGAAAGTGAAAAGACTGGCGGAATCTTCCCAAGAAATTAATTCTATTGTTGCTTTGGTGTCTCAAATTGCCTCCCGCACTAATTTACTTGCACTCAACGCTAGTATTGAGGCTGCTAGGGCGGGGGAGGCTGGACGGGGGTTTGCTATTGTGGCTGATGAAGTTCGCCAATTGGCAGATAAATCGGCTAAGTCACTGAAGGAAATTGAGCAGATTGTTATGCAAATTCAAAGTGAGACTAGTTCGGTAATGATGGCGATGGAGGAGGGAACACAACAGGTAATTCACCAAACTAAATTGGCTGAGGAGGCTAAAAAATCCCTAGATAATATTATTCAAGTGGCGGATCATATTGATATGTTAGTACGTTCGATTACCAGTGATACGGTAGAACAAACGGAAACTTCTCGCGCTGTGGCTCAAGTGGTGCAATCTGTGGAGTTAACGGCACAAGAAACTTCTCGGGAAGCACAGAGGGTTTCTGGAGCGTTGCAGCATTTGGTGGGGGTATCCCGTGATTTGATTGCTTCTGTGGAACGCTTCCGAGTGGAAACTATTGAAACTAAGTAAGTAGGTTACTATTGAAAATTGTCCTTATGGCAAGGGAAGGGGCAGGGGCAGGAGGGGTGAAGAGGGGTTGGGCGATTTTACTTTTCTTTTTTTACCTGATTTAAATTTATGACTATGCAACCGGATCAACAACGACGGATTTTAGGGTATTTCCTTGAAGAGGCGAGGGAACACCTTAATACTATTGAACAAGGGTTACTCAATCTACAAGGCACTCTTGATGATGCGGAAATGATTCAAGAGGTTTTCCGTGCAGCCCATTCTATTAAGGGTGGTGCTGCTATGCTGGGTTTGAGTAGTATTCAACATACATCCCACCGTCTTGAGGATTGTTTTAAAATCCTTAAGGATCATCCGATTCAAATAGACCAAACTTTAGAATCTTTGCTTTTGGGTGTTTGTGATACTTTAAAATCTCTTATAGATCATTTGGGAAGTCCTTTTGGGTTGTCGGAGGAAACTGCTCAGGAGTTAATGTCTAAAACTGAACCGATAATGCAAACTCTGCATAATCATATAGAATCACTGGTGGGACATGGAAAATTGGAGGAGGTAGTTACTCCTGGTGTTCTTCCACGGATATCTGTTGTACCGCAGGTTTCCAATTCTCTGGCTACTTTTAGCCAAGATCAAGATTGGACGGGTTTTCAAGGTCAGGTGTTACAAGTCCTGCGGGAAATGTTGCAATTATTTAAACAAACTGGTCTATCTTCTTCTCGTGAGGATTTACGGAAGTGTTGTGAGCGGTTAGGGACGATTGGTAGGGATTTGAATTTGTCTCGTTGGTGTATTTTATGTGATTCGGTGGCTGAGGCTATATCTAATCCAGATAATAGCTATCTAACTTTGGCTAAAATCATTATTACTGATATTAAGCAGGCACAAGAATTGGTTCTACAAAATAGGGATGCGGAAATTGTTGTTAGTCAACAGCTACAAAGTTTACTACCTCTTCCTGAATTGGAGTTATTAGAGTTTGGGGAATCAGATGGCAATCTTTCTTTGTTTCCTGGTACAAATCTAGAATTATCGGTTAGTCCTACTAATAAAAATAGTTTTACGGAAGTATCTTTGTTTAATGATGATCAATCCAGTATTTTGGGTAATAATACTTTTGATCATTCTGTAGATCATGCTGGGTCGGAGGTGGGAGTTTCTGAGTTAAATAGTCTGGCTGATTTATTTGAGGGTGATATATCTGAGTTTGATGATGGTTGGCAAGAGGAAGAAATATTAGAGGGTGTCAATGGTGATAGCGAAGCGCTGCTGCAAGCAGGTCAAGTTCTGATTTTTAATGGTGAGGTTGGGGCAAATAATCAAGGTTTGGTTGATTTGCTGGGGTTTAATGGTGAGCAAGTTCAATCATCTTTATTAGGGGCGGAAACAGATTTAGGTTTGTTGTTTGATGATAATTTGTTAGAGATAGGAAATGATGTGCTATCAAATAATACGGATAATTATGAATCTTTAGAATCTAGTTATGGTTTGACTAATGGAACAGATTTACAATTTCCTGAAGATGATGTTCTGGAAGAGTTAATTTCTATTTCTAGGGAAGCTCGTCAAAATGCTCTAGTTAATGAGGTTGGTGATGGTGATTCTGTGGAGGGGTTGCTGATTTTTACGGAAGATAATGAGTTATATGAATCATCTTTTGATGGGGAATTAACTACTCCAGAATTAATATCTGAAGGTGAGACAGATGTTAATAGTTTATTTTTGCCATCTGTTAGTGAAGATGTATCTGCTGTTACTCCTATCATCACAAATACTAGAACTGTAAAAACTCCAGAATTAAGGCCATCAGTACCGGAAAGTTTATCTTTTGATAGTCTTTTTGCTGAAGTGGAGGAGAACATCTCTGTAGTTAGAAATGAAGTTGATGATTTATTTGGTATGCCGGATACATTCAATAATGTGTCTAGTTCTGTAGATGATTTAGATAATTTCTGGGGTGATCTCAATTCTTTAGATTCTGGTATGGGTATTGCGGCTAATGAGGATGTGGCTAGGGAACTGGAGGAAAGTTTATTTAGTGCGTCTTTTGAGAATGTGAGGAATAATAAATCTACTGAGGGTAATGTTTTAGATGGAGATTTTAATTTGGTTGTTCAAAATCAATCAGAAAGTTTGAATATGTTTTTCACTCCTGATGCTGACTTCAATAATCAAAATGTAGATATATTTAACGAAGTTCCAGATATAACTTCTATTTCGACTAATGCAAATAGTAAAAAACTTCCTTTACCTTTAACTAAGGATTTTTCCCCTGTTTCAAAAACGGTAAACTCTATCCCAGAAATAACTACTGACTCTGATCCAACAATACCTTTGTCAATTACTAATGGTAGGGACAATAATCTATCTTTATCTAGGGAAGAAACAATTCTTAATACGGAAAATATCCAGCTACAGCCAACTTCTAATAAGCATTATGATCAATCATCTATTTTACCAAATATAGAAACAACGTCATTAAGAAGAAATGAACCGGATTTCAAATCTACTCCTACTGAGTTTGACCTTAAACCTGTATCTAATCTAGAACCAGAACCAAATTCTAAACTAAAAAAAGCTCTATCAATTAATCTTGAATCTATCGAAATTGTTCTGGACAATTCTCTGGATAATACAAAAGTAGAACTATCTCCTATAGATAAGGTTACATCTGTAGAATCTCTATCAAATAATTCTTCAATAGAAAATACTGATGATATAGCTATTGAAGATAAGGATTTTGCGGCTTTAGAAGCTTTACTAAATGAATATGATTCACCAGAAATTAATGTTACCCAGGTAGCTACTAATCAATTAACTCCAATCAAAACTATAGATACTCCTTCTCTGTCAAAACTCAATGATGAGTTTAGTGAGCTAGAGGATTTGTTGGCTCAAGTTGATCAAGATATATCTACTACGGTTTCTACGTCACAGAAAACGACTGGTAAAATCTCCCGTTCTAGCAATAGCCCCCGCAGGTCTAGGGATGAAACTATGAAAATCCCTGTTAAGCAATTAGATGAAATGAGTAACTTAATTGGGGAATTGGTGGTAAATCGTAATACTTTGGAACAGAATCATCAACGACTCCGCCAATCTTTGGATAATCTATTGGTGCAAGTGCAGCATCTTTCTGATGTTGGGGTGAGGATGCAAGAATACTATGAGCGATCGCTTTTGGAATCATCTTTGTTAACTAATCGTCGGAGTAGAGAAAATAATACTTCTAATATCCATAATCACAATAGTTCTGGACACAGAGGTTTTAGTGAAATTGAAATGGATAGATTTACGCCTTTCCATGTTCTGGCGCAGGAAATGATTGAGTTTATTGTGCGAACAAGGGAATCATCTAGTGATATTGATTTTATTAGTGAGGAAACGGAGCAGGTAACTCGACAATTACGACAGGCGACTAGCCAGTTACAAGAGGGGTTAACAAAGGCGCGAATGATTCCTTTTGCTCAAACTATTGATCGGCTACGGCGAGGGGTGCGAGATAATGCTATTAAATACGGTAAACAAATAGATTTGGTGACGGAGGGGGCGGATACTTTGGTTGACAAGATGATTTTAGATCATCTTACTGATCCTTTGATTCACATAATTAATAATGCGATCGCTCACGGGATTGAAACTCCTGATATACGGCAATCGGTGGGTAAGTCGCCTGTGGGGAAGATTACTATTCGTATTTTGCAACAGGGAAACCAAACTATTATTTCTGTCAGTGATGATGGTGCTGGGATTGATCATGAAAGGGTTAAAAACAAGGCTGTTAAAAAAGGTATTCTTACGCCCCAACAGGCGGAAATGATGTCCCGAATGGAACTCTATGAGTTGTTGTTTCTGCCTAGTTTCAGCACTGCTGATGAGGTAGATGATATTAAAGGCCGGGGCATAGGTATGAATGTGGTTCAAAATGACATTAGTGAGATTCGGGGTGTTATTAGCACTGATTCTACGCTAGGTCAGGGTACTACTTTTACGATTCGCTTGCCTCTGACTTTGAGTATTTGTAAAGCCATATTTTGTGTGTTTGATCGGGCTAGAATTGCTTTCCCGATAGATAGTGTGGAGGATACGCTGGAGATTCCTGCTAATGAGGTTGAAGAAGATGGGAATGGACAGTTATTTATTCGGTGGCGTGATTCTATTCTGGCTTTTAAACCTTTGAAGGAAATATTAAGGTTTAATCGTCACTTGAGTCGTGGCAATATGTATGCTGCTGCTAAAAATGATGAGTTAGTTTCTGTTATTGTTGTCCGTTCGGGCAGTACGATGATTGGGCTGGAAATTGATCAAGTTTTGAGTGAGCAGGAAATTGTGATTAAGCAATTTGAAAATCCAGTGCCTAAACCTAGTGGGGTTGCTGGGGCTACTGTTCTTGGTGATGGTATGATTATGCCTATTGCTGATGTGCTAGAAATCGTTGATATTTTTCAAGGTAAAATGTCTAAGCATATTGGACTGAGTTGGCAACGGCCTAATTTGCTATTAAATAAGGCGATCGCTAATAAGGTAGAAACTACTGTGTTGATTGTGGATGATTCTATTACGGTTCGGGAACTTTTATCGCTTACTTTTAATAAGGCTGGTTATCGTGTGGAACAGGCCCGTGATGGACAGGAGGCTTGGGATAAACTGCGTTCTGGTTTACCTTGTGATATTGTTTTTTGTGATATTGAAATGCCTCGTTGTGATGGACTGGAGTTGTTATCACGGATTCAAAAGGATAGCGGTTTGAGTAATTTACCTATTGCGATGCTCACCTCACGCGGTGCTGATAAACATAGACAAATGGCGGTACAACTTGGGGCTAGTGGGTATTTTACTAAACCCTATTTGGAGGAAGCGCTGGTGGAAGCTGCTTCACGAATGCTTAAAGGGGAAAAATTGGTAACTGGGTAGTAGGGGGCTGGGGGCAGGGGGTTCTCGAATCGAGTTAAAGTATTTATGAGGTTAGAAAATATAACACCAGTTAAAATTATTAATCCTTACAGTTTTGAATGAATTATTACAGCCTGTATTAGTTATCCGATGAGGCTTATAGCGATTGTCATCCTGGAAAGTGACGGAAGAGGGTTATTATACTTGTCCTAGCAAAACCGTTGAATATTTCCTATGCTAAAATTGTATTGTTCTGTAAAGAATTAGGGATTAAACCGCAGTTTTAAGGGGGTATTTTATGCAAGTTACAATTGAGTTATCTGATGATTTAGGTAATCAACTTTTGCAAATGCCAGATATGCAGCTATTAGTACAGAAAGCTGTGGAAACAATGTTATTAGAAGAGCAAAAAAAACGAGCCACCAATGATTTATTAGTTGAACAAAAAGAATTGTTACAACAAACTAGCAATGATGAAATTTTGCCAATTACGCGATCTCTAGTGGGAATTTTAAAAGGTTTTCATGTTGATGTAGCGGACTATAAAAAACATTTAGAGGAAAAATATCTTTGAAAATTGTACTTGATACAAACATTGTTCTTGATGTTTTACTAGAGCGTGAACCTTTTGCTAGTTTATCTATTAATTTATTTAATGCGATTGAGAAGAAAATTATTCAAGGTTATCTTTGTGCGACAACGATAACTACGATTGATTATTTGTTAACTAAATCAGTAGGAAAACAGTCAGCTAGGGTTTATATTAATCAATTGCTTAATTTATTTGCAATCGCAGAAGTTAATGATGTGATATTGAAGGCAGCGATAAATTCAGATTTTTCTGATTTTGAGGATGCTGTTTTATATCATTCAGGAGTTTATACAGATGTTGATGGTTTTGTGACTCGAAATAGCAAAGATTTTAAAACTGCTAGTTTGCCTATTTATAGTCCCATTGAACTACTCAGAATTATTCAAGAAATAAAGCATGACTGACAATATTTCATGATAACTAATTACAGGAGATTCGATGTTTATGAGGTACAGTAACCAATTGAACTTCAAGTTTTAAAACTACCTTCTAAAATTGGTGTACCTCACTTACTTCAAAAGTGCTGTATGTGCGAAGGGTGTAATTTTATCATTAATTGTTGTGGATTTAGAAATTGCGCTCGTATACTCAAATATAATTACCATACTACTATGTAAACATACTTGTACTTTGGTGACAACGAATTTTTTCTAAGTTATGCCATTAAAATAGTGCGATCGCATATCCTAGATCAACAATAGGCAAACTGTAACTATACAGCATACTCCCCAGAATCCAAGCAAACTATTCCTCAAGCATGATTCAGATATCATGACTTCCTGGCACATTTTGCAGTAAAATTATTGCTTTGATATACAAGGAAGACAAAAAAATGACCCGTGTGATCATCGTGCGTCATGGTCAAAGTACCTACAATATAGAAAAACGTATTCAAGGGCGTACTGATGCCTCATCATTAACTGCAAAAGGTCAAAATGATGCCAGTCAAACAGGAAAAGCCCTCAGCAGTATTTCCTTTCAAGCTATTTATAGTAGTCCCCTCCAGCGAGCAAAATCAACAGCCGAAATTATCCGCAGTCAATTAGCAGCACAATCTCCTGTCATTCAAATAGATGAAAACTTAGTAGAAGTTGATTTACCCCTCTGGGTAGGAATGACAACCAGTGAAGTTAAAGAAAAATTAACAGAAGATTACCGCACTTGGAAAGAACGTCCCCACGAATTGCGGATGGTTTTAGATGCACCATCAGGAACTAAAGAACATTTCCCAGTTTTAGCTTTATACGCCCAAGCTAAACAATTTTGGCAAGATATTCTCCCCCAACACCAAGGCGAAACCATCCTCATTGTCGGTCATAATGGCATCAATCGCGCCTTAATTAGCACAGCTTTGGGAATTTCCCCCAGTCGCTACCATTGTTTACAACAATCTAACTGCGGCATTAGTATCTTGAATTTTGCCGGTGGTTTAGGTGAACCCGTACAGTTAGAATCTATGAATCAAACCCAACACTTGGGTGAAACTTTCCCTTCTCTGCGTCCTGGTCATAAAGGCGTAAGATTATTATTAGTCCGTCATGGGGAAACCGAATGGAATCGTCAAGGCAAATTTCAAGGACAAATTGATATTCCCCTCAATGATAATGGCAGAAACCAAGCCGGAAAAGCCGCCGAATTCCTCAAAAATGTAAATATTGATTTTGCTGTTAGCAGCACCATGTCCCGTCCTAAAGAAACAGCCGAAATTATCTTAAAAAATCATCATAATTTAACATTAGAATTATTTGATGGTTTAAGAGAAATTAGTCATGGACTTTGGGAAGGTAAATTTGAATCAGAAATTGAACAAGAATTTCCTGGAGAATTAGAACGTTGGCGCACAATTCCAGCAGAAGTACAGATGCCAGAAGGGGAAAATTTAGAACAGGTAAAAGAACGCAGTGTTAGTGATTGGCATACCATAGTTAAAAATGCCGAATCCCAGCAATTACAACTAGGATTAGTAGTTGCCCATGATGCTACAAATAAAACTTTATTGTGTCATATTCTCGGTTTATCTAACGAAAATTTTTGGAACTTCCGTCAAGGTAACGGTGCTGTAACAGTGATTGATTATCCTGATGGTATTCAAGATTATCCAGTTCTACAAGCCATGAATATTACTGGACATTTAAGTAATAGTGTTCTTGATAAAACCGCCGCCGGTGCATTGTAATCTGGAAAAATCATTGGAGTAATTTATTATTACCCTAAAATTAGGTTGGGTTAAAACAGCCCAACCCAACACAAAGATTAACATTTACAAGACCCCCAAACAGTAATTGTCCCTATACTCACTCCCATTCAAAAGTTCTAAATCCTCAATTTTATTTTATGCACCTACCTTCCTTTTTATGGTTATGGAAAATAGCCGCCTGGTCAATGGGTTTATCTTTAGCCGCTTACTTATTTTTAGCTATGACTGGTATTTGGATGTTAAAAGTTAGAAATAACCCCATGTCTTTTGGTCTTCTATTACCCTGGTATCGTCGTCAAGTGCGATCGCTTCATTATATCATCGGTATCATCATGGTTAGTCTAGTCTTACTACTTCTAGCTGTTGGTATTGTGGGGACATTAGGACATTTTGGTTCATTAGGACATTCACCCCATTTAATTGCCGGGTTAATAGTAGTAATATTAACTGTAGCATCCGCCTTGAGTGCCACTCAAATTAATACCGAAAACCCTTGGGCTAGACCTGTGCATATTAGTTGTAATATGTGCTTATTATTAGGATTTACATGGGTATCTCTCACTGGTTGGAGTGTCGTACAGAAATATTTACCTTAATTACAGCATAGTTCATTCAAAAGATCCCCGACTGCTTTTATTTATTGTGTCCATAGATGATCAATTTATCTTCTGAATTCGGGGATCTTATTCCCTCACCTGAGTTCTTATAATCAGGACTTACGCAAAATATCTCTCAAACCCTCTTTTCTTCGTTCTCTTCGTTCCTATGCCTTCGGCACGCTTCGCGAACGTGGTTCATTATTCCGTGACTTGTGCGTAAGTCCTAATAATTTTAACCAACTAAATATATCTGTTGGAGTAATTTGCAAATCTGCTAATACATTCAAAACAGGTAATTCTAGAAACTCTTGCAAAGAAAGATTAGATGATAATACAACCATAAATTTTATTCACAACTAATTGAGGACATTAACTAATGATCAACTCTATCGCTTTTCACCTGTTGTTTACTACCCATCCACCAAGCTAGTCCACCCATAAATACCACCCCCATAACTCCCTGCAAAGGATTATTATTTACACCTGTCACCCAGTCAGGAACTTGACCCGAATATTTAGTTAATTGTCCCACATTAATAATGTAATAACCCCACACCAATCCACCATGTAAACCAATAGGTAAACCCAAACGTCCCCGTCTCCAACGTTTTCCCCATACCTGCGTTAACCCCAACAGCACCAAAGCCGGAAACTGAGGTAAAGTATGAATGATTGCCTCTAAAGGCTTAATAAAATGGGATACAGCAAATAAAATTGCATCTATCCCAAGGGCTATATTTAATTTATAATCTCGTTGTAATTCATCCAACAACCAACCCCGAAACAATAATTCTTCTGCAAACCCCACACCCAAACTAACTAATAAACCTTCTAAAATTATTTTGACTAAAAATACGTTGGGTTCTTGCCATACTAACCAACCAAGTACACCTTCTAAACCAAATAAAACTAAAACACAAGTTAATCCAATGGCTAACCCTTGCAACAAGTCTACACCATTTATTCGCGTAAATTCTAACCCATAATGGCTAAATATTCCTGGTTTCTGGTAAACTTTTTTGCCCCAAATATTCAGCAAAAAAATAAACTCTACATATAATATTACCAGCGTTAAAATACTTTCTAAATTTGTATCTTCAACTAACCAATAAATTGGTAAAGCTAGGGGCAACCATAACATTAATAAACACAAAATAAAACAACCCACCCTGAGAGGGGCGGGAATTTGGGCAATTTTCCCTAAATTAATTTTCATCATCGAATTAAGCTAACCATCATTAGTCAATACTATATATTTTTAACAATGACTAATGACCAATAACTATTCATCAGGTTCAATTGTACTACTTAAACCATGACTTTTGAGGGTTTCACAATAAAACTCCGCGTGTTCTTGAGCGCACGTAATAACTAAAGCTAACCCGTTATGGTGAGCTTCCATCATAATACTAACAGCTTGCGGTTGGGTAATGCTATTAACAGTAGTCATTAGCACTTGCACAACGTACTCCATGGGATTGAAATCATCATTATGGAGCAAAACGCGATATCGAGGCGCAAGCTTACGGGTTGTAGAACGCTTCTCAATGGTTTCAACTGACACGGTTCTTTGCTCTTGTATTGTTAGGTTGATTTAATATGTTTCCTGTTGAGCATTTGCTAAACAGTTATTTACTTTTGCAGCCACCGTATTTTCATCTTGAAATACTTTTGGGGTTGCTCAAAGGTTTTTCCTTAACTGTTATAACACAAATAGAGGGAATTGGCCATTGATGATAGAGCAAAAAAATTATACTTTGCTTTTATGCACCACAAGAAATTTTTGGGTATTTTTTGAGTTGGAAGTCTCTAAGTCCTGATCAAAATACTTTCCACTTTGTTCCCTGTTCCCTGTTATAGAATAAAGGAGTGTAGAATCCAGTGATATGCTTATGGATAACAGTCACAAATTTCAATCAGGGCAAATAGTATCTTTAGACTATAGCAACCAACATCTTTATGCAGAAGTTATTGAAACAGTTGTTTCTCGTCAATTGTGTTGGGTACGTCCTTTGCTGTTGGTAAACTCTACTGAGGAATTACCACTGATTGTAGATGTCCGAGATGTATCTGATTTATTATGGCCAATGGAATTGTTTAGAGCGGCTTTAGATACGGAAGTTATTGATTTTCTAGGGCAGATTTTCCCCAAAGAAATAAAATTTGAATCTGATTTAGCAGCTAAACAGCAATTTAATTCATTTATTCATCAACTGTGGCAAGCATACCAAAGGGAAAACCATTCTAGCACACAGAATTAATTAGCACAATCAATGATTTTAGTTGTGCTGTCAGTTAGTCAGTATAGTGCTTGTTAAACCAAGGTATTATAAGCTACTTACGGTCAATCCATAACTAGCTAAGGCATATTAATGTTCAATTCTATCTTGTGGCCAGAAGACTAGCCCCAAGTCGGAACTAACTGTACTCTACCAGCATCCATCTCTGCCATGAGTAATTCTAATGCTTCGTAGTCAACATCAGAGATATGTCCCAGTTTTGTCAGTTCGGAGTTAATCTCATTTTCGATTTCTGGGGTTAATTTGCGGATATACAGGGCTTTTTCCACTAATTGACGAATAACATATTGAGTATTCATGATCAATCCACCAAGTTAGAGTTGCTAATCATTATCTAAGACAATTACTGGTGTTACAGGTGATTTGCTCTTCTATTTTTTGTGATCTAGATCACCACTAAATCCCTAAAGCATGAGTGAATAGTTCCGTTTTTTTGTCAACCAGATGGTGAAAAATCAAAGTTGATATCTACAGAAAAATTGACTGCAAGTACCTGTAATTTAGCCATCAACCAGTGTAATGGCAATCGCCGCAGATGATGAATCTGCATTCAGGATGTATATGTAGATTGTTTTGTAACTGGGCAAAAAAAAATGTATTTATATATACAGTTCACTGGGGGGTAGGCATAATCTTTAAACAAAGTTAGTAAATCTATAAAGATTCAGTAAAGATAGACCTAACTTGTAGCCAAAGGTGAAAAAAAAGTTTATCTTCAATGAGAATGGTAGTTTGCACAATCAACAGCTTTGATCAAGATGTGACTATGGTAGCTGGTTTAATGCCTCCCACAATTACGGTGATTCGTCCTCAAGGATATCTTAAAGATGGAAAAGCCCAGGAATTTGAAAGAGATATGATCTGACATAATTTTCGCACAGCAACGGTTTCACTTTTGCTTCTTGCCTTCTGCTATAACTAGCCACTTAGGTTATTACCTGCTATAATCCTAATCTTGGAGGTATTTAGCTCTAAATTTAAGGTAGCTAGAAGATAGCAAAGTGGCTGTTTCAGTTGAACAATTAATCACATCGGATATATTAAAACCTGCCCGTTACCTGGGTAATGAGCGTTTAGCAGTCCATAAACCATGGGATAGGGCAACAATTCGCTGGGTATTGACATATCCAGAAGTATATGAAGTTGGAGCATCAAATTTAGGGCATATCATATTATACAATATACTGAATGCCCAGCCTCGACAGTTATGCGATCGCGCATACTTACCAGGAGTAGATTTAGCCGCCAAACTCCGTAGCACCCAGATACCTCTGTTTGCCGTAGAATCCAAACGGTCATTAACAGAATTTGATATTTTAGGCTTTAGCCTCAGTTATGAATTAGGATGTACTAACATTTTAGAAATGTTAGATCTAGCAGGAATTCCTCTTACAAGTGCCGAAAGACAAAACGGTAACTATCCCCTAATTTTTGCCGGTGGACAAACAGCAACATCTAACCCCGAACCCTATACAGACTTTTTCGACTTCATAGTTTTGGGTGATGGTGAGGAACTACTGCCCGAAATTGGTTTAGTTTTAGAAGAAGGGAAAAAATCAGGCTGGCATCGAGAAGAACTATTATTGGACTTGGCGCAAATTCCTGGTGTATATGTGCCACAGTTTTATGAAATGGGTGCAGGTGGGGCAGTCTATCCCCTCCGTCCAGATGTCCCCAAAAAGATTCTCCGTCGTGTAGCCACACCCATTCCCGCCTATTCTATTGGGTTAGTACCCTACGTAGAAACAGTCCACGATCGCTTAACCATTGAAATTCGTCGAGGTTGTACCCGTGGTTGTCGCTTTTGTCAACCTGGAATGCTGACTAGACCTGCACGGGATGTGGAACCAGAAAAAGTGATAGAAGCGATCGAAAAAGGAATGCGGGAAACGGGTTACAATGAGTTTTCCCTGTTATCCTTGAGTTGTTCCGACTATTTAGCCCTGCCAGCAGTGGGAATGGAAATTAAAAATCGTTTAAAAAACGATAATATTTCCCTCACCTTACCTAGTCAAAGAGTAGATCGGTTTGATGAAAATATCGCCAACATCTTGGGAGGAACGCGCCAAGGCGGATTAACCTTTGCCCCAGAAGCAGGTACTCAACGGATGCGGGATATTATCAATAAAGGTTTAACCAATGAAGAATTATTACGGGGTGTAAAAACAGCTTGGGAACAGGGCTGGGATAAAATCAAACTCTACTTTATGATTGGTTTACCCGGTGAAACAGATGCCGATGTCTTGGGTATTGCGGAAACCATCAGCTGGTTAAAACAAGAATGTTGGGCTAAGGGTAGAAAAGCTATCAATTTTACACTGACCATTTCTAACTTTACCCCTAAACCCCATACCCCTTTTCAATGGCATTCAGTTTCTACAACGGAGTTTGCCAGAAAACAAGCACTACTGCGCCAAGAATTTCGCAAAATGCGGAATGTGAAAGTAAACTTCACGGATTTTCGTATCTCCGCCATGGAAGACTTTATTGGTAGAGGCGATCGCACTTTGGGGAAAGTGTTACGCAGAGCATGGGAACTGGGGGCAGGGATGGATGCCTGGTTTGATAATGTGGAAACAGCCTTTACAGCTTGGGGAACAGCCATCGCTCAAGCCGGTCTAGACTGGAAATATCGTCAAGTCGAAAATGGCGAATGGAATCTATTTGCCCTCAGCAACAAAGAACAAGAAACCATCTCACCTCTAGATATTCCCTTGCCTTGGGATCATATTGATACTGGCATAGATAAAAAGTGGCTACAGGACGATCTTAAACGCGCTCTAGAAGCTGCAATTATTCCCGACTGCTCTTTTGAAGGTTGTTCTCATTGTGGAGTCTGTGGGACTGATTTCGGTCATAATATCGTCATTGCACCACCGCCTATTCCCAACTTTGCCGGTGATTTTGTCCCTAACACGACCAAAACCCAAAGATTGCGAGTATGGTTTGGTAAACAAGGGGATATGTCCTTAGTCAGTCACTTGGATCTGATGCGGTTGTTTGATCGCGTCATCCGTCGCGCAGGTTTACCCATCACCTTCACAGGTGGTTTTCATCCTGGTCCACGGATTTCTCTCGCCAGTGCCTTGGCTTTAGGTGCTACCAGTAATGGGGAAATTGCTGATTTTGAATTCACTCAACCCATTGATGTGGAAACTTTTCATACTCAGTTAGTCAACCAACTACCTACTGACATTCCTGTATATAATGTGGTAGAAATAGATATCAAATCTCCATCTGCTAACCAATCTCTGGAGGCGGCGGAGTATTTACTCACGGTATCTACATCCCAAACTGAGGTACAACTGACACAATGGCAAAGTTGGATTGAGACTATTACACATCGAGAGGAGATTTTGTCAGCACATACCACTAAGTCCGGCAAGCAGGAATTAATAAATCTGCGCGATCGCTTGTGGGAAATAGAATTGAGATCCGCATCTAGCCGTGAATCAGATTCAACAGCCGTGTTGCGTTACTTGGGTAGCTGTCGCCCTAACGGTGTGATCTTGCGTCCTGAGCAAATCCTGTCTATGTTGGCAATAGTCGCTAATCAAGAATTTCACCTCTTGCACATCCACCGCAGTCGTCTAGTGATCGCCTAACTTGCTAATACAGCACTTCCACCGTCAATCCAAAATCCAAAATCCAAAATTATATGTGGTAGTTGCTCAAAATTAGCAGCTTGTGGCAATTGATTTTTAGCAAGGTTGCGTTAAAATAGCAATTAAGAGAAATTTTCTGGCATCGCATTGCATGAATTGATTCACTAACCTGGTACTCGCAGGACTGCAACTTCTAAAAATTGTGTCCCAGAAAAAATTTGCTCCTGATTACAAATCTCTCTCTTTAGCTACCTCGTGAATCAATCATCATCAATAGCTTGCCTTTTGCTTCTCAATACCGAAGATCAGCAGAGCTATCAGAAGTTTGTATAAAGTTTGTGCCATTTAGGCATAATTGACTTTACTGATGACAAGTTAGCTAACTAGCAGATATCTACGGATATCCAAAGTTTAGATAGCAGCGTATAGTATGGGAAATTAACCAAGGTGGGTTAATTTAAGTTCTTAAACTATATGCAACTATTCACTAATAATCTCGCGTGGAAGCGCAATTACAGTATCATTAGCTCTCTAAATCCCAGCAGAGCTACTCAAATGGGAAATTTTTATTACTCGTAGCACCTTGTAGCAGCAACTGTAGGCAAACAGGATAACAGAGAACTTCCTTGTAATTACCATCGGTGCTGCCAGTTTTTGAGGAAATTGAATGCCAAAACAAATTATCATCGCGGAGCAGCATCAAATTGCTGCCGTATTTTCTGAAGATCAAATACAAGAACTCGTTGTCGCTACGGGTCATCATCAAATTGGTGATATCTATCTAGGTGTAGTAGAAAATGTCTTACCTGGGATAGATGCAGCTTTTGTAAATATTGGCGATCCAGAACGCAACGGGTTTATTCACGTCACTGATTTGGGACCATTGCGGCTTAAACGTAGTGCAGCAGCAATTACGGAACTGCTGACACCACAACAAAAAACATTAGTACAGGTGATGAAAGAGCCAACGGGAACAAAAGGACCTAGGCTCACTGGTAACATTACCTTACCAGGACGTTATGTAGTGCTGATGCCTTATGGCAAAGGTGTTAACTTATCAAGACGGATTAAGAACGAAAATGAACGTAATCGTCTCAGAGCATTAGCAATTTTAATTAAACCAGCAGGTATGGGCTTGTTGGTACGAACAGAGGCAGAAGGCAAACCAGAAGAAGCAATTATTGAAGATCTAGAAGTGCTGCAAAAGCAGTGGGAAATTGTCCAGCAAGAGGCTGTATCATCCCGTGCGCCAGCCTTGCTAAATCGGGATGATGACTTTATCCAGCGCGTCCTCAGAGATATGTATGGTAGTGATGTGAATCGGATAGTGGTTGATTCTAGCACTGGCTTAAAACGGGTGAAACAATATCTACAAAACTGGAGTGGTGGCCAAACACCCCAAGGATTGTTAATTGATCATCACCGCGATCGCTCACCAATTTTAGAATACTTCCGCATCAATGCCGCCATCCGCGAAGCCCTCAGACCCAGAGTAGACTTACCATCTGGTGGCTATATCATCATCCAACCCACGGAAGCCCTAACAGTCATAGATGTTAACTCCGGTTCGTTCACCCGTTCCGCTACAGCCAGAGAAACCGTACTCTGGACAAACTGCGAAGCAGCAACAGAAATTGCTCGTCAGTTACGTTTGCGGAACATTGCCGGTGTGATCGTAGTTGATTTCATTGATATGGAATCTCGACGTGATCAAATGCAAGTCTTGGAACACTTTAACAAGGCTCTTAAAGCCGATAAAGCCCGTCCACAAATTGCCCAACTCACAGAACTCGGTTTAGTGGAACTTACCCGCAAACGTCAGGGACAAAACATTTATGAACTATTTGGCGAACCCTGTGCAGCTTGTGGTGGTTTAGGGCATAATGTCAGATTACCGGGAGAACCAGAAAACCGTTTACCCATTCCCACAGCGGACATCTCAGAGCGGTTTGTACCCATGCCGCAAAAAGAACCACGTCCAGTCACCCGCATACCTGATAGCGGTAGCATTCCCCCAGTAATGCCGCGAGATCCCTATGATGGCTTTGGTGATAGCTTTGAGACCGAACCGGAATTTAATTCCCTACATCTAATTAATCATCCTAGTTATCAGGAATTAAATGATAGCAAGCGACGCACCCGTACCCGTCGCAGTCGCATAGGTATTAATGGAGCAAGCGGTAAAGACGAACCCCGGTTAGTTAATAATCCTCTCGGTTTTATTAATGATTTAGATTTAGACGCAGAAGAAACTGAATTACCAATATCAGAAATATCTCCACCTACTATTAATAAATCCGGTTGGGCAGAAAGACCAGAACGGGCAAAGGTGAAACTAGAACCGATTAAGGTAGAACCCCCAGAAGTTATTAATGTCGAAATGTCAGCACAAGAACAAGATACTTATGCAGAAATGGGAATTTCTCCCCTACTCAAGTTAGATCGAGAAGGAAAAAGCACAAGATCAGTAATTATTAATGTTGTGCAACCAGGAGAATTACCACCTGAATCAATTCCATCTAGTCTCGAACCAATTATTAGTCAAAAAACAACTCCTGATATTGTCAGTATTACACCTGCAACACCAACATTTTCCCCGGAACCAGAATCTAGTTTCCCACCATTAACAATAGTCCCAGAATTAACAATTGTTACCCAAGAAACAGAAACAGAAAAAATAACAGAAACGGAAATAGAAACAAATATTAGTTCTGCATCCGTACCTAATCGTCGTCGTCGTCGTCGTTCATCAGCTTTAGATGGCGATGGTCTTAGCCAAGATTGAAGTTAAGACAATTTTGGATTTTGGACTGTGATTTTAATGGTTTTGAGGATTAATCATCTAAATCAAACCAATCAAAAAAATCATAGTTCAGACTTTTCACCAGATTCATTCATCATCTAAATCAAACCAATCAAAAAAATTAGTTCAGACATGGGAGAAATGAAACCATCACCCCAGAATAATTCTAGTTGGTTAGAGTTTTCTACCTACTCAGATATTCAGGGTGCGGTTGTGGGTGTAGATGAGGTAGGAAGAGGGGCTTTATTTGGGCCTGTGGTAGCAGCAGCAGTGATATTGCCAGTAGAGGCTTTATCTCTACTGATGCTAGATAATATCAACGACAGCAAAAAATTATCTAGTTCTCGCAGAACTAAACTAGCTGGAAAAATTATGAATCTAGCTTTAGACTGGAGAATTGGTTATGCCACAACTGCGGAAATAGATGAGTTGAATATTTTACAGGCAACTCTCTTAGCAATGAAACGTGCTGTTTTGAAGTTGCAGGTAACACCTAAACTGTGTTTAATTGATGGTAATCAATTAGTCAAGAATTTGCCCATACCACAGGAAACAATTGTGAAAGGTGATGAGCGATCGCTTAATATTGCCGCAGCTAGTATCATAGCTAAAGTTTGGCGGGATGATTTGGTGCAACGTTTAGCATTAAAATATCCTATCTATGATATAGAAAAGAATAAAGGTTATGGAAGCCAGCGGCATTTGCTGGCTCTCCAAAAACATGGGACTTCTCCTTTACATCGTCGCTCTTTCCGTCCTTGCCAAACAAAGGCAGAGGAACAGGGGAGAAAATTAATTCTGTCTACTGAACTACTGAACTCCTGAATTCTTAATATTTTGGATTCCCATTTCTTGAGTACAATCTCAAACTACTCAAAATTTAACATTGGTAATTCAGGAATATGATTATCAATCTCTGTATTTTGAGTTTGAGAAGTTACCCAATGACGATAATCTGCCAAAAGGTGATGTAACAATCTTTGCTTAATAGTCAACAACACACTTTTGAGTAATCCATTACCCGTAGTTTCTAAAATTGATTTGGGTGTAAAGGAAAATGGTTGAGGTATATCTACCAAAACTTCTAAATCAGCTTTTCCTTGGAGGTGCATCCCACTACTGAGTTGAACTGGTGAAAGATAGCCTTTTAAATTTAGGGCAAAACGTTGGTTAATATACTCAAAACCAAGAATTTCACAACCGAGCGATCGCAAATAAATCGTTCCACTTGTATCCGCCCAAACTCTCATATCCACAGTCGGCTGAATACTCAGGGACATAAAAGACAAAGGACGCATTTTCAATCGAAATACCTCCTCAGACAACTGCTGAATTCGGGAATTGTCAGATAGGGCATTTACTAAACGTTGGGGTTGACGTAAGTAATGGTGAATAGGAATAGATTGCTTGGGAACGGAAATTTCCACCGATTGACAGGCAATAAACTTGGTAACCATGAGCAAATTAAACCATTTGTTTTTTAATTGTAATATCTTTTAACAATCTTCTTTAAATTGTAAAAAATTAAGTTATTAACTAAATTATTGGCCAAGACCGTCAAATTTAAAAGTATGACTCTCACAATTTCCCATCTAGGCCCGCCTGGGACTTATAGCGAACAAGCGGCTCTTTCTTATCTCACCTGGTTAAACAACCATCAAGAAATTACTAATCTAAAAACTTTTGAACTCCGCCCCTATCCTACCATAGCTCAATCATTACAAGCTCTAGCTAAATCAGAAGCAGCCATAGCTGTTGTTCCCGTGGAAAATTCCATTGAAGGCAGTGTCAACATGACATTAGATACCTTATGGCAACTCGATAATTTAAAAATTCACCTAGCTTTAATTCTACCAATTCAGCATACGTTAATATCTTTTGCTAAAAGTTTAGATAGCATTAAAAATGTCTATTCTCATCCCCAAGCTTTAGCTCAGTGTCAAGGATGGATATCACAATTGTTACCAAATGTCAAGGTAACTCCTAGTAACTCTACTACTGAAGCATTACAGAGATTAGAACAGGAAACAACAACAGCCGCTATTTCCTCCAGTCGGGCGGCACAATTGTATAATTTACCGATTCTTGCCAGTGGAATTAATGATTATCCAGAAAATTGTACTCGGTTTTGGGTGGTAAGCTCAGAAGAAAATAATATCAGTGCTTGTACTCATACATCGTTAGCCTTTAGCACATCAGCTAACGTTCCAGGCGCATTAGTTAAAGCATTACAAGTATTTGCCCACTTAGGTATTAACCTCAGTCGTATTGAATCCCGTCCTACAAAACGTTCTTTGGGAGAATATTTATTCTATTTGGACATAGAAGCAGATGTGAATGCACAGATCATGATATCTGCTTTAGAAGAGTTACAAAATTATACAGAAGTCTTGAAAATCTTCGGCAGTTATAATGTTGTGACAATTAGCGGGAGTTAGTTGACGGTCATAGCAGGAGGCAGGAGGGAAAGTCGAGACAAATATTGGTGTTGGGTTAAGCCACAGCGCAACCCAACCTTATAAGAAAAATGCCGAAAACCCTTGAAGATGTGACTGACTCAGGAAGTCACATCTGTGCTTTAGACAAGGGATGAATGCTAGTTGCAGGATTTATCCTGCATTGACGTTAATCGCGTTGCTGC
>OGVQ01000066.1_pt1 | contig 27994 bp, 22 predicted proteins | sample 1575801 | NCBI WGS metagenome assembly OGVQ01 (sample SAMN07581550, study PRJEB24739) | freshwater metagenome | place: Singapore | collected 2015-04 | reverse complement strand
GGGAAGTTGGGATTTTTTAGGATGTTGTTTAATGATTGTTTGTGGGGATTTTGGGGATGATTTTGTCTGAATCAGGATATCCAGGATGACGGGATTGACAGGATGTTGTTTAATGATTGTTTGTGGGGATTTTGGAGATTGACCTCACAGTTTATTAATTAACCGTTTCCAAGTCAGTTTTTTACTAATTTTATCCCATTTCCACCGTAATAAATGGGCGACTTGATTGGGGGCAAATTTGGGTAAATTAATAGCTTGTCTAGGTGCATCCGTAGCCAGGCTAATGGCGGTTTCTATATCACAGATTCCCCATTTTAGGAGATTTTGCACTCCTACTAATAGGGGTAAGGTTGTTCCTGCTAAAGTCCCATCTTGTAATCTAGCTGTACCGTTGATAATTTCAATTTGTCGGCTATCCCAAGGATAAATCCCATCGGGTAATCCTAAGGGTGCAAGGGCATCACTGACAAGAAATAAATTTTCACTGGCACGGATCAGAATTTTTAAGATTATGGGGTCAAGGTGCTGACCGTCAGCAATAAAGCCACAGAAAACACGCGGATCGGTCATTGCCGCGCCTAATAAGCCTGGTTCGCGGTGGTGGAGGGGTGGCATCGCGTTAAAGGCGTGGGTGATCATTGTAGCACCTTGAGTAAAGGCTTGTTGTGCTTCTGTGGCGATCGCCTGTGAATGTCCCAAACTGACGGTAATTCCCAAGGAACGCAAATATGGGATCACTTTCCCTGTGCTATCTAATTCTGGTGCAAGGGTGATGACTTTGACAAGATGGGCATAGTCTCCTAATACCCGTTTAATTTGATCAATGGTTAAGGGAAGAAGATATTCGGCTGGATGTGCGCCCCGTTTGTAGTAGTTTAAAAATGGCCCTTCTAAATGGACTCCCAGGATTTGGGCGGAGGTTTTGGTAGTGGGGGTATAATTGGCGAGAATGGCGAGCGATCGCTGAATATTTTCGATAGAGGTGGTAACTAAGGTAGGTAAATAACCATCAACTCCTGCATTCCATAAAAATGAGGATATTTCTACCAACATTGAGGCGTTTTCTGCTGTTAACTCAGGAAAAGGTAATCCCAGTCCACCATTAATTTGTAAGTCTATACCACCTAAAGAAATCCAATCACCACCTACATCTAAAACCTGTAAGTCCTGTGGTGTCAATTGTTCCCATGCTGTACCCATGGGTATAATTTTCTCAATTATGCCCTCTTGGTTAACTACAATTCTCTGTAGATCTTGATAACCAGGTACTTTTGCATTGATAATATCTACATTTGCCAGCATGGGTATTACTTTTGGTTGGTTGTCAGTTGTTCGTTGTCAATCTAAAATCTAAAATCTAAAATTATATGGGTCTTGAAGTTGGTATTATCATGGGTAGCGATTCGGATTTACCTACCATGAAAGATGCGATCGCTATTTGTGAAGAATTTGGTATTGTAGTTGAGGTTGCCATAGTCTCTGCCCATCGTACCCCAGAACGGATGGTGGAGTATGCCCAAACTGCACATCAACGCGGTATCAAAGTAATTATCGCCGGTGCTGGTGGTGCGGCTCATCTCCCTGGTATGGTAGCATCCTTAACTCCTTTACCTGTGATTGGTGTTCCCGTCGCTACTCGAAATTTGCAAGGTGTGGATTCTTTATATTCTATAGTACAAATGCCAGCCGGCATACCCGTTGCTACTGTTGCCATCGGTAATGCCAAAAATGCGGGACTTTTGGCTGTGCAAATTCTCGCTACTCACCAACCAGAATTACTCCAAAAAGTGCAAGCTTATCGCCAAAGTCTATGTAATATGGTCATGGAAAAGCAAGCTAAACTAGATCAGCTTGGATATGAAAAATATTTGCAACAATAGATATTGAAGGAGGTAGGAGTTGAAAGGCAAATTTTTCCTTCTGTCTCCTGCCTCCCCCTCAGAGGATGTTTGAAAAGTGGTATCCCGTAATTTATTCTGGGGGAATAAGAGTTTTAAACACCCTCTAAGTGTTGTTAACATAATTTCATATATCCGCCGTGAACCCTCCTATTATCACTCCAGCAGAAACTCAAAATCGCAAAGCAGATCATATCCGGATTTGTTTAGAAGATAATGTTCAGTGTCCAGTAATTACCACTGGGTTAGAAAAATATCAGTTTACCCATGTTTGTTTACCAGAACTTGACGGTAAAGATATTGATGTGAGTACAACTTTCCTGGGAAAACATCTCCATGCACCTTTGTTAATTTCTTCCATGACGGGAGGAACCCAACAAGCGGGAATTATTAACCGTCGTCTGGCGGAAGTTGCCCAAAAATATCAATTAGCAATGGGTGTAGGATCTGTCAGGGTAGCAGTGGAAAAACCTCAAGTTGGGGATACTTTCGCTGTACGTAAATATGCACCTGATATTCTCCTCCTGGCCAACTTAGGCGCGGTTCAGCTTAATTATCAATATGGTGTTGATGAATGTTTGCGAATTATTGATCTTACCGAAGCTGACGCTTTGATTTTACATATTAATCCGTTGCAAGAGTTCATTCAACCTAGAGGTGATACTAATTTTAGTGGACTGCTTGACAAAATAGCCAACTTATGCTCTAAACTACCAATTCCCGTCATTGCCAAGGAAGTAGGTAATGGCATTTCAGCAAAAATGGCAGAAAAACTCCTAGCTGCCGGAGTACAAGTTATTGATGTAGCAGGTGCTGGAGGGACTTCCTGGGCTTTGGTAGAAAGCGAACGGGCAGAAACCTCTTTACAAAGGCGTTTGGGGCAAACATTTGGGGATTGGGGGATACCGACAGCAGAATGTATTACCAGTATTCGGGCAAGTTTTCCCCATATTCCGTTAATTGCCTCCGGGGGTTTACGTCATGGGTTAGATGTAGCTAAAGCGATCGCTCTGGGGGCTGATGTTGCTGGTTTAGCAATGCCCTTCCTCAAGGCCGCAGCATTATCGGAGGCGGCTGTAGTAGAATTAACAGAGATATTAATTGCTGAAATTACTACCGTGTTATTCTGTACAGGTAACAGTAATTTGTATCAATTAAAGCAATCTCAGAGTTTACAGTTAATATAGCAGGGAACAGGGAACAGGGAACAGGGAACAGAGTTGAAAGTCATGAGAGTGTATAGTTTTTTAAGTAAATTCCGTATCTCATTCAAGTGCATACCACTATAATTAACCACTGACAACCGACAACAAACAACTTAATTAATAACTAATGAATAATTTTCTTAAACAAACCTTTGCAAGTTTAATTGGCAGTTTATTAGGACTGACTATTTTTTCCGGAGTCAGTACATTAGGATTTTTATTATTATTGATTGCAGCAACCAGTTCCCAAAGTGCAGCCCCAATAGTTAAAGATAAGTCAGTTTTAGTATTAGACTTGTCTATGAAAATCACTGATAGCGAACCTAATTCCAGTAAATTTCTAGAAAAAGCCCTCAATGGTGTAGATGAAAGTGCGATTACACTGCGTAAAGTAATTGAAAGTTTAGATAAAGCAGCCAGTGATTCACGCATTGTTGGTGTTTATATAGATGGAAATAATGCTAATAGTCTAGGTTATGCTTCCCTCAAGGAAATTCGCCAAGCATTAGCCAAATTTCGTCAAGCTGGTAAAAAAATTATTGCCTACAGTACAGATTGGGGTGAGAGAGAATATTATTTGAGTTCGGTGGCTAATCAAATTGTAGTTCATCCCATGGGAGTAATGGAAATGAACGGTTTGAGTTCACAACCAATGTTCTTAACAGGTGCATTGCAAAAATATGGCATTGGGGTACAAATTGTCAGAGTCGGTAAATTTAAGGGTGCGGTAGAACCCCTAATTTTGAATAAACTCAGCCCAGAAAATCGAGAACAAACCCAAAAATTATTAGATGATATTTGGGGAGAATGGCGTACATCTGTGGGTCAAAGTCGCAATATACCAGCGCAACAATTACAAGCGATCGCTAATAGTCAACCAATTTTAGAAGCACCACAAGCAAAATCTAATGTTTTAGTAGATAGAATTGCTTACCAAGATGAAGTATTTAGTGAGTTAAAAAAATTAACTGGTCAGGACGAAAAAGATAAAACATTTACTAAAATTAGCCTGAGTGATTATGCACAAGTTCCTGAAAAATCTTCAGATTCAGATCATAAAGTTGCTGTTGTCTATGCAGAAGGAGAAATAGTCAACGGTAGCGGTAATGATGGTGAAGTTGGAGGCGATCGCTATGCTAAAATATTCGCCAAAATTCGGGAAAACGACGATATCAAAGCCGTAGTTTTACGCGTTAATAGTCCTGGGGGTAGTGCTACCGCAGCGGAAGTTATACAGCGAGAAATTAAACTCACCCGTCAAGTTAAACCCGTGGTTGTTTCTATGGGAGATGTGGCCGCTTCCGGTGGATATTGGATCGCTAGTGACTCCAACCGAATTTTTGCTGAACCAAATACAATTACAGGTTCTATCGGAGTTTTTGGCGTATTATTTAATGGTCAAAAATTGGCAAATAATAATGGTATTACTTGGGACTCTGTAAAAACATCACAATTCGCCGATCAACAAACTATTTCCCGTCCTAAATCTCCCACCGAATTAGCAGTTTATCAACGCAGTGTTAACCGAGTTTATAATCTATTTTTACAGAAAGTCGCCCAAGGTCGCAAACTACCCATCACCAAAGTTGCAGATATTGCCCAAGGACGAGTTTGGTCAGGAACAGCAGCTAAACAACTTGGTTTAGTTGACGAAATTGGTGGTTTAAATGTTGCCATTCAATATGCAGCTAAACAAGCAAAATTAGGCAATGATTGGGAACTAGAAGAATATCCCCAAATCAGTAGATTTGGAGAACGCTTATTTGGCCAAAAATTAGATGAAACTAAAGCTAAATTAGGCATTCAAAGCACTACCAGTTCAACACCCAACCCTTTAATGACTCAGTTAGGAAAATTCCAGCAGGAAATCAAAATATTACAAACAATGAACGATCCTCAAGGTGTTTATACACGACTACCAATTAATTTAAGTATTGATTAAATGGGGATCTGGATATGAACTGAGGTGATCAGATCCCCGACTTCTTTTATATATTATGTCCACAAATCATACATTGATCACAGAAGTCGGGGATCTGGATGACAATAGCGGTCAAGTAAAGCCTGTGCAGATTGGCGGTGTTTTTCTACCAATTGAGAAGGAGATAACACTTCTGCTTTGTCCATATAACGATAAACCCAGAAACTAAACTCATTTAAAGATCGGGGTGGCAAGTTTACAGCATATTCTATAAATGTGTATTCTCCAGTGGTTTTGTCTATAACTCCAGGAGTAATTATTTGATAAGGGTGACGACGTTCTCCTTCTAAAATAAAGGCAGAAATGGGAGGAAAAAAACGGACTTTAACATTAATAAATTTAAGAGTTCCTGCTAATTCCGCCTTTTGTGGTTCTAGGTCACCTAAATTTAAACCCCAACCATTAGTAAATAATGTATAAGCTTTAGTTAAACTTTCTCTTTGCTTTTCTAAACCCCTGGGTGGTATTGGTAAAGGATAACAATGACTATTCAAGCGGTTAACACGTCCCATTACTAAATGTCCATTTTCACAAAGTTCATAAAGTAAATACCAAGCAATATCATGATATATTAACTGTAAAGGAAATACCTTAAACCGCCCGGTATGACCAGAACCATATAAATCTTTAGTACGAGAAATTTCTATAGCTTGTCCCTGGCTTATGGCTTGTTCTAATAATGGTAATTGATGAAATAATGTATCTCTACTTTCTCCCTGTGCCGCCATTTCTTCCGGGTCTGTATGGATAATAGCACGGTTGAGATGTTGACGGGTAGGATAAAAAAATTCTCCCTTGAGTTCCATATCTAAACCGCGTAATCTTTTAGTCAGAGTTTCATAAATACGTCTTATTTGGGCATCACCTTGATATTGTGCTTGAGATGCTATGGCGTTGAATGCTACTTTTAATTCTGTAGTAGAAAGCGCGCCTGTGCCTAAATAATATCCCCACCGATACATTCGCTGATCAAGAATAGCATAACGTCTGAGGGTTTCTAAATCTTTCCGCAATGTAGAAGTTGCTGGATATTCTGGAGGTAATTCTATATTCAGTTCTGTTGCTAATTTTTGCAGATATTCTTTCACAGAAATCATGGCATCATGATTTTCATAATTATGAAAGTTAAGAACATCAGGACTACCTACACCGGGATGTTTTAATAATGTAGCAATTAACAGTAATAAACGTTCAAAGGCTAAACGTTCTGTGTAGGAATGGGGAGGTTTTTGAGGCATTGTGAAAATAATTACCGTCAGGAGTAAGCTAATGTGCAGCTAAGCTGTTTAATTAAAAAACCTGAAGTTACAGTAGCACAAGCATCTTGCTTGTATTAATTATTCAAATTAAATTTATTAACCCGTTGTCATCTAAATAAGAAATTTGGTAGCACAAGCATCTTGCTTGTATTAATTATTCAAATTAAAAGCACAACAGCTTAGTTAATGGAAAATAATCTACTTACAAAAAGAAAATATCCAGACTGTTTTTAGAGATTGGCTGTAAGTATTGTGAATACTAATTTATAGCAGATATCTCTAATAATCCAGTATATCTTCTTTTTATGGCTTTTGGGTAATTCTCAGGTTATGGTAGTTAATATCACCACTTTTAATTAAATTTTTTTAGCACTATGTATATTTCTCGACGTTCTGCTACTGTCAGAAATTTTTCTGTATCTGCTGTTAATGGCAGTATCACTTTAGCGATTTTATTAATTGCACCCTTGGGTTTAGCTGCTGTAATTATAAATACTGCATTGGTAACGATGACCACTTATATAGTTTGTGGTGTATCCGATAAGGTAATTTTGTGGTTAGAACCCGAACAAAATGCAGAATTAACATCTTCTGGAAAGGGTGAATATCGTTCTGCTAAAAATCTCATTAGACATCTCCGAAAATGAATGTAGAGACGTTCTATAGAACGTCTCTACAAGGGTTTCAAACCACGCACATTTAATTACCGGAGATGTCTATTTACAACGTTGGTGGCGTTAATAATTCATAATTCCATGCAGACTCTTTATATTTCTGAACAGAATTGTTATGTCTGTTTACAGAAGGAAACTTTGATTGTTAAACAAGGAGATACTGTTTATATGGAAATACAGTTACCTTTGTTAGAACAAATTTTGATTTTTGGTTATTCTCAAGTAACCACTCAAGTAATTCGTGCTTGTTTATGGCGGGATATTCCCATTGCTTATTTATCACGGATGGGTTATTGCTACGGGAGAATTTTACCAATTTCTAGGGGATACCGACAGTTATCACGTTATCAACAAGAATTATCTCCTGTGGAAAGGTTAATTACTGCTAGGGCGATAGTTAAAGGTAAGTTAAAAAATAGTAGGGTGCTATTACGAAGACAAAGGAAAAAACAAGAATCAGAGGTTTTAGAACGGGTGTTACAAAGTTTAGATTATTTGGCACAACAAGCAGACCAAGCTGATAATTTAGAACGGTTAATGGGGTTTGAGGGTGCGGGTGCGGCTCAATATTTCTCGGCTTTTAGTGAATGTTTAACTAACCCTGATTTTGTGTTTTCTGGTCGTAGTCGTCGCCCTCCGGGAAACCCTGTAAATGCCATGTTGAGTTTTGGTTATCAAGTCCTGTGGAATCATTTATTAGCATTAATTGAAATTCAAGGATTAGACCCCTATTATGCTTGTTTACATCAGGCTCATGATGGTCATGCAGCATTAGCTTCTGATTTAATTGAGGAGTTCCGCGCCCCTGTGGTGGATTCTTTGGTGATGTGGTTAATTAATCGCAAAATTATGGATGTTAAGGCAGATTTTGAATTTAAAGATGGGGGCTGTTATTTGAATGATTCAGGCAGGAAAAAGTTTTTACGTGGGTTTTTGCAAAGAATGACTGAAGAAATTCAAACTGATGAGGGAATTAAACAACCAAAATGGGATTTGTTGACTCAACAGGTGAAGGCTTTTAAACAGTTTGTTTATAATCCCAGTCACCATTATCAACCCTATCGAATTAATTGATTTTTTCTGATGTTTATGTTATGTTTTTGTATGTGATTTCCTACGATATTCCTGATGATAAACGCCGGAAAAAGATAGCTGATGTATTGGAAGGATATGGACAGCGTGTACAGTATTCTGTGTTTGAATGTCAGTTAAATACAGAGAAATACAATGATTTACGTCGGCGGTTAAGGAAGATTGTCAAGTTAGAGGAGGATAATGTTAGGTTTTATCCTTTGTCTCGTCATACTCTTTCTCAGGTGGAAAGTTGGGGGGTGGGTGTTCCTGTGATTGAACCTCCGGTTTCGATTGTTGTTTAGTGATTTATGATACTAGAGTGTGGTGTTGGCCGATAGCGAAGCGTGGCGTTAGCCATAGGTCAGGTAAAATGGCTGAAATGTTTATTTTTTCGTTGCGAACTTCGTTCCCTTGCTGTGTAAGGGTTTCAGGGTTTTTGGTTGCTGGTTTTTTGTCTTTTTACTGGTCTTTTTTCCTGACCTTCGCAAACTGCCTCTGGACACCTTGCTGGGTAAGGGTTTAAAATTGAGGCGTCCCCACTCGCTGGGGATATTAATTGAATGGAAACGAGACAGGTGCTTGCAGCACACCGTGTAAGGGTTTTTTAGTCCCCACTCGCTGGGGATATTAATTGAATGGAAACTTAAAAGGTGAACTTTGCTCTGTTTCCTACCAAGACGTCCCCACTCGCTGGGGATATTAATTGAATGGAAACAACCACTAAATTTAATTAATGCCTCTAGTCGTTTGTTGTCCCCACTCGCTGGGGATATTAATTGAATGGAAACTTCCTGTAAGTTAAGTTATAGTTGACTGATGAAAGTCCCCACTCGCTGGGGATATTAATTGAATGGAAACTGATCAAAATTTCAACATCAGAGGAATTTTCGCAAGCAGTCCCCACTCGCTGGGGATATTAATTGAATGGAAACAACATAGTCGCCATTGTACGTTTCAACATCCTCAAGTCCCCACTCGCTGGGGATATTAATTGAATGGAAACTCTCCAATCCTGTAACCAGATCCACTATTGTTAAGGGAGTCCCCACTCGCTGGGGATATTAATTGAATGGAAACTTTAACAGTGTGATTAATGCTATCTAGCGTTATTTGTCCCCACTCGCTGGGGATATTAATTGAATGGAAACATTAAAGGTCAACTACCATGTCAGATTTAAGTTTTGTCCCCACTCGCTGGGGATATTAATTGAATGGAAACACGGCTAAAGTGACAAGTCCAACTCCATCTAAGAGTCCCCACTCGCTGGGGATATTAATTGAATGGAAACGATAGAACAAAAGCCGGAAGATGAGACACCCTATGGTCCCCACTCGCTGGGGATATTAATTGAATGGAAACTAGAATAGCGATCGCTAATTCTGCTGAGTTAAAATCGTCCCCACTCGCTGGGGATATTAATTGAATGGAAACAAAGTAATGGTTGCAGTACAAAAATCTCATCCATAGTCCCCACTCGCTGGGGATATTAATTGAATGGAAACACAGTCTTTTTGAAGTTCCCCATTTTTTTTCCTCTTGTCCCCACTCGCTGGGGATATTAATTGAATGGAAACTGAGGCAACCACCCTTGTGTTATCAACTCTGCGTGAGTCCCCACTCGCTGGGGATATTAATTGAATGGAAACAGTGATAAATTATTTGATCGTACAGAGACTCTTGTGTCCCCACTCGCTGGGGATATTAATTGAATGGAAACAAGAATCCTGTTTTTGTGGGAAAAAATTTATAAAAAGTCCCCACTCGCTGGGGATATTAATTGAATGGAAACGAAACAGCAGAATCAGAACGCAATTCTTTGAGGATAAGTCCCCACTCGCTGGGGATATTAATTGAATGGAAACGATAAATTTGCCTTCTGGGAATTGTTGAGCGAATTCGCTTGTCCCCACTCGCTGGGGATATTAATTGAATGGAAACCCCCCACTCAAGGAAGCGTTGGCAAACGAACTCTAATGAGTCCCCACTCGCTGGGGATATTAATTGAATGGAAACAATTTTCCTTCAAAAATAAATGAGTTATGCTGTCTTGTCCCCACTCGCTGGGGATATTAATTGAATGGAAACTCCCTTCGCCATAAGTTACATTTACTTCGTCCTGAATTAAGTCCCCACTCGCTGGGGATATTAATTGAATGGAAACTACTCCTCCGGTACGAATTTTCATAATGATGCAATTTTGTCCCCACTCGCTGGGGATATTAATTGAATGGAAACTCAGTTAGCCCAGGCTGATTACGCTGATGACCTTTCGTCCCCACTCGCTGGGGATATTAATTGAATGGAAACTCCAATTTTCGTCAGGCGCGAAACCCGCTGCTTCTGGTCCCCACTCGCTGGGGATATTAATTGAATGGAAACCAAAATATCCTCTGAATCAGAAAATTCAATTCTATATAAATAAGAGTCCCCACTCGCTGGGGATATTAATTGAATGGAAACGGTAAGGATAAAAAGAAGAGGAAGAAGAAGTTTCTGGGTCCCCACTCGCTGGGGATATTAATTGAATGGAAACTCAATTCTGCCACCTGCAAACATGGTGTGGTGAGTCCCCACTCGCTGGGGATATTAATTGAATGGAAACTATGGTTGTGGTCAAACTTAACCATATAAGTGTCAGAAGGTAAAGTCCCCACTCGCTGGGGATATTAATTGAATGGAAACTGACTTTTGATCCAGCATGATTCAGGGCTTATTGTTTGGATGAGTCCCCACTCGCTGGGGATATTAATTGAATGGAAACGTAGAGTGTTAACCCTACTTGATGATATAGTCCCACAGTCCCCACTCGCTGGGGATATTAATTGAATGGAAACTTGATTGTCTGCAAGGACGCGGCGTTGGTTATTGTCCAAGAAGGTCCCCACTCGCTGGGGATATTAATTGAATGGAAACTAAACCTGCCAGGAATAGGGTACTTCTAATTAATTAGTCCCCACTCGCTGGGGATATTAATTGAATGGAAACCAGCAATACTTTCAGTCAAATAAACCCAATGTTCTCGTCCCCACTCGCTGGGGATATTAATTGAATGGAAACATTTTACCTATCCCTAATCATCTACATATAGGGAATTGTCCCCACTCGCTGGGGATATTAATTGAATGGAAACGTGCTATCATCAAACACAAAGTCAACACAATCAGAGTCCCCACTCGCTGGGGATATTAATTGCAGAACTTACGCAAAATAGAACAAAAGTAGGGGTAATTCATGAATTACCCCTACTTTCGTGACCTTTTGCGTAAGTCCTATTAATCTAAGACTCTGGTTTATTTTCTAACCATTGTTCTAAATCAGTGACAGTGGAGAAATCTAGGAGTGCTTCACCGAGTAATTCTAACTGCTCAATTGTCAATGTCTGAATTGTGTCAGTAAATGATGATTCAATTTCACCAATTCGCCGATTTAGTTGGCGGATAATTAGTTGTTGCTCTCGTTGGATTCCCTGCTGTATTCCTTTTAATTCACCGCGTTCCATTGCTAATTCTTCTGTTGGACTAATGAAAGGCATTTTTCTTTCCTCCTCTAAATGTTTAATTTTAGCGACTAATCCTTGTTGCAATTCTTTGGGCAATGACATCATTTTATCAATGATTTTAAACAGGTTAACAATTTTTTCTTTTGTTAATCCCCTATCATAAAGTCCCCTAATTAATGTCCATTTCCACTGTTCCCGTTCTGCTAAATTCCCCGTGGTGGCTTTAGTTTTTAAATGCGCCATTACTATGATAGCAAAGGGATTATCACTTGATTCTAGTTCATTCCACTTTGATTCATAGTCCAGGAGTTTAGCAATGGGGAACTTCAGATTTAATTCACAATCTAACATTGCTTGATGATAACTGTTAGGTCGCCAAGTGGGATTTGTATCACCTAAAATTGCCAAACCCACCACAAATTTATGATAAAGATCAAAAGCACGGTAATTATAAATGTACATCCTTTCTTGGAAGTCAACATCATATTGACTCTGAATTTCAATATGAATTAAAATCCATACTTGTGTTTTATCCAATAACCAAACTTTGTACAGTTTATCTGCAATCCGTTTTTCGGTTGCTGACGAAGCTGTAATTTGTTGCAGTTCTTTGTCTAGTGATTCCGGTGGTTTTGTCCAATCAATTGCTTTATAAGCCACAGGAAAGAAGAAGGATAAAAAACTATCAAAATATTCGTTTAATGCTTCTTTCCAGGATTCATCGTAATTTGCAGTAATTTCATTTCTGTTCATAAAATGCTATAATATAAATTGTTATTACAACTTCGGTTTCTTTACTTTAATTTGCTGGTTTCTATTTAATATTTTAACCTAAAATAGTTACTTTTTTATCAATACTCTATGTTTGACCTAAAGTAAAAAAATATTTTTAAATACCAAGAAGTTTTGATTGATTTAGAGCCTAAAACGGCAATGTTTACTAAAATTGATTCAGTTACCATTATTAATAATGTTACCCTATTGGTGTTTTACACAGAATTGGACTGTTGGCAGTTCCGGTTAATTAGTGCTGCTGGTGAGGTATTCGGGAAATGCAAACTTTATTACACTCCAGAATCCGCAGAAAAAGCGGGGCGGGAATGGATTTATCCGGGTAGTTAATTAACTATTATGATATTCTTTGCAATAAAGGCCGGAAAAAAATAGCTGATTTATTGGAAGGTTATGGTCAGCGTGTACAGTATTCTGTGTTTGAATGTCAGTTAAATACGGAAAAGTACAATGATTTACGTCGTCCCCACTCGCTGGGGATATTAATTGAATGGAAACGTATTGAATGAAAACCACAGATCCCGGACTTCTTAGAGAAGTCCGGGATCTTCATTAATGATCGCAAATGTCATATTAATTGAATGGAAACTTAGGATTTACAGGCAAGATGCCTGTGTTACGTTGGATTCCCACTCGCTGGGGATATTAACTACATAACCAATTACCGTAGGGGTTTAGCACTGTTAACCTCTACCTAATAACATCCGAGTATTAACAAAGCGGCATAAAAATACACAATTTGCAATTAATGTCAAAAAATAAAAAATATTCTTGATGAAACTAAACAAATACCTCAAAGCCTTATATAGAAAAGACTTCAAGCTGATTTATATTGAAAATTAAATATTGTCAATCAATAGACAAATACTAAATCCCGCCGTTACAATACAAATATCAGCTACACAGGGAAATCACTGATGACAGCAGAATATTGGCGAGCTAAGATTTGGGGGTTACTGCATGACCCTATACTAAAGGCATTACATAATAATAGCGGACGGGGTAAAAATAGCTTCTATCAACAACTAGAAGTAATGAAAGCTTGGGTTGAAATTGGTAAAACCCCCGATGATTCTTGTGGTAAAGCATTAGCAAATATCCTATTAGCAGATCATGTTGCTTCAGCAAGTGATAGGTCTGCCATTGGTGGTACTACGGAATTTATAAACTATGACCCTGAAAAAGGATTAGAAATTAGACATTTATTATCTGGTGCAAAACAGGATTTAAAAGTTAATTTTCATCAGGAATTAATCAATGGTAAACGTGCAGATTTTTTATTTCCTAAAGAAAATGAACTAATTGCAAAAATTCCTGAACACTTACAAGAAGATATTCAAGAAAATATACCCAAAATTAAACAATTATATTGGTGGTTATGGCGTTGTTTACCTCAAGAGACTTGTGATCTATTTAAAGATAGTTCTTTAATGTTAATGCCAGCAGAAACCAGAATTCCCGATGCTTCAATTTGGAGTCATGTAAGTATGACATCAGCCTTAGCTGGCGGTTTTGCTGGATATGATTTAACATTAGATGAAATTAAAAACTGGCCAAGAGGTAAAGCAGTTTCTCATCCTTATTTAGCAGTATTTAGTTTTAGTCCTGTACAGGAACTAATTAAATCTAGTCGCAAAATGCGAGATTTTTGGGCGGGTTCTTGGTTATTACATTATCTATCAGCTAAAGTTTGTTGGAAACTCGCCAACCAATATGGACCAGATACTTTACTTTATCCTAGTTTATATCAACAACCATTAATAGATCATTGGTTATTACAACAATATCGAGATTTTTCGCCATATATAAACCAACCATCACCAGAATCATTATTAACCGCAGGGTTTCCTAATGTAATAGTATTGGTATTACCAGAAGGCAAAGTACAAGCTGCCATGCAAACAGCACAACAAACGCTGTTAGAAGAATGGTTAATAATTGGGAATTTAGTATTAAATGAATTGCAAAATGAACGTCATTGGATGAGACAATTAAAACCAGATCATAGTAGTTGGGAAGGTTGGTTAAAATCCCAGTGGCAAACCTACTGGACAGCATTACCCATTGGTAAACCAGAAGAAGAGTTTAAATGTTCTGCCAACAAAAACAAAAATCAAGAATTTGAAAACTGGTCAAAAGCACAAAATGAAACCTACAATTTAATCAACAATAAAAATCGGCTTTTCAAAGAAAAAGAAAAAGATTTATTACAAGAATCTTATAAAATTCGTCAACAGATATATAAAAGGGGATTTAGTGCTAATATAGGTTCATGGTGGGGTTATATTTTCGATGCTACCCGCGCTAGTTTAGCAGCAGTTAAAAACCCTAGAAATTGGGAACTTCCTACAGCTTTTGGACCGCGTTCGACAATTTCTGGTATTGGTCCAGTTGTCAATCCTGGTAAAGATAGAAAAGACTGGATGACGGAAGGTGATACTAAGGAATCATGGGAAGAACAAGCAGGGTTATTTGATGGTACGGAACAGCTAAATGCTACGGAAGTAGTTAAGCGTGGTTTACATACAATATTGCCAAAATTATTAGGAATAGAAAAAGAAAATATTGCAGCATCTTATCCCGATTTAACCTCCGGTGTTGCTGGATATTTAAAATTTAATGAAGAAAAGCAAAACCATAAACATCAAGAAAAATTTGATCATACTTGTAAAGAAATAATAGAAGCATTTCCCAGCACTAAAGCAATAATTGACCAAATGTATAAAAAATGGGGTATTCCTTGGATAGATAATTCAGATGCTCAAAAATATCATTGTCGCTTGTTAAATGCTGGTTGGTTAGTAGAGGATTTACAAACTCCAGAATTAAAGATATTACAAGTACAATTAGATAAAGCTAAGGAAGAAAATAAAGAGATAATCAGAAAACAAATCATTGCCAAAAAACGGGATTATCGTGAAGAAATCCAGACAATAATTAGTAAACATTATCCCGACAATAATCCATCAGATTGGTATGTATTAGCCGCCGGTGATGGTGATAGCATGAGTGAATGGTTAAAGGGTTCAAAAATGAAACCCTACCGGGAATATATTCCTGATGGTTTTGAGGAAAAAGTCAGAACAGCTAATTTACCATTAACTAACTTTCCAGAGTTTTTAGAAATCCAAAAACGCATGGGACCAAGTACCCATAGCGCATTAAGTCGCGCCTTATTAGATTTTTCTAATCAATTAGTTCCCTATTTGACACAGAAACGCTATGCAGGTAGATTAATTTATGGTGGTGGTGATGATGTTTTAGCCTATACGAACCTCTGGGAATGGGATAAATGGTTATGGGATATCCGCCAATGTTTTAGAGGTGCAGAAGATCCCCGCGAAGAGTTTAGTAATGACGGTGATTATTGGAAATATTTAAAAGATGATGGTGAAAAAGTTGATTTAGTTGACCGTCCATTATTTACAATGGGTAGCACGGCTACAATTAGTTTTGGTGTTGTAATTGCCCATCATTCTGTACCCTTAGCAATAGCTTTAGAAAGCCTCTGGGAAGCGGAAGCAAAAGCCAAAGATCATGTTTATCTTAAAGATGGTGAGGAGAAGAAAAAAGACGCTGTACAAGTGCGGGTACTCTACGGAAACGGAAATACCTTAAAATCTACTGCTAAATTCGATGTTTTTTCTGAATGGCAGCAATTAATCACAAATGAATTACCAAGTTCCATATTTGAACAAGCTGCGAGTTTGTGGAGTCAACACCCCGCACCGAGTTTAGAAGCTATTGTACCTTGGACAAAGGCATTTTGCGATCGCCGTGACCAATTCCAAAATGATGAAGATGCGAAAAAAGATTTTCAAGAAAAGTTAGCAAACTTTTTAAAAGCATTGTTTATTACTAACGAAACCAAACAACTAGATAATGAAATTCAAAGTTGGTTAAAACTAGCGGCATTTGTGAAACGTACCCGTGATATAAAAATAAGAGGTGAGAACTAATGTATTGGTACAAACTCACACCATTAGACATATTAATGTTAAGGGATGCTAAACCATTTTCACCACAGGAAAGGGCATGGGCTGGTAGTATATTTCCTCCTAATGGTCATACTATAGCTGGTGCATTACGGGGTTTATTAGGAAAAGAAAGATTTAATATAGTTGGTCCGTTTCTGTGTTATCAAAACTCAGGAAATACCCTATATATTCCCCGTCCGTTAGGATTTGTGGGTTCTGTACCCCTTGTACCTTTGGCATGGGAAACAGAATCTCATATCAATAATGCTTTATGGGATAAAACCCAACCTTGTCCATTAGTTAGACCTCATAATAGTAAAGATGAAGATGAGGAAGAAAACTATAATTCTGGCAAAGAACAAAGTCCTGAATTTAGACAATATTTACCATCCTGTGTTGTTAAGGAATATTTAGAAACCGGGAAAATTGATAAACATTGTTGGACAGTAGTTGATGGTACTCACGAAAATAAACCCTGGACAATAGAGACCCGTTCCCATAATAGCATTGAACCGGGAACAAAACAAGTTAAGGATGCCGATGGTTACTTTGTAGAAAATGCTATTAGACTACATCAAAATTGGAGTTTTGCCATAGGTATTAATCAGAAAATAGAAACACCTGTTACAATCAGATTAGGAGGAGAAGGTCACAGAGTAATTGTAGAATCTTGTCCAGAATTGGGGGAACAATGGCAGGAATTAAAAACTATTTCGGATAGTAATTTTCAAGCTAATACCAAATCAATCGCTTATTTAGTTACTCCTGGAGTTTTTGAAAGACCACATCAAGATAAGCAGAGAAAAAAAGTTAATTTATGTCGTCCTTATCCCTGGGAATGGAAACTTAAAGACGGTCATTTTGTGAGTATGGCTACAGATAGACCAGTTCCAATTAGTTGTAGAATTAGGGAGAAAGAGGATAATACAAAAAGCATTACAAAAAGCATTCCTGCACCTCAAGTTTTTGCTGCACCGCCGGGGAGTTTGTATTATTTGAATAAACCTCAAGGATTGTTTCAGGATCAAGAAAAAGTACACAAGAATGGAACTAATGAAGATAATCGTGTAAACAATTGGCGACAATTGGGTTATTCGGAAATGTTGTGGATTAAATATCAAAAAATAGGAGAAAAACAAAATGGTTGATTTTAGAGTTGGTTATATGTACAGTCTTGCACCTATTCATTGTGGAGGTGAAGGAGACTTAGGTAACATCTTAGAAATTGCCCGTGAAGTACATACAAATTTCCCTTATGTACCCGGATCTTCTTTACGTGGTAGCTTGAGAGACGCAGTAGAAATATTAGATAAAATAGCAGCAGAAACTCTATTTGGCAAAGAATTAGACAAACAAGGTCAAATGGGAGTTCATCAAGTTTGGTTTGGAGATGCCAGATTGCTATGGATTCCTATGCGAACCATGTCAGTTAATAATAGAGATGTTTTCATTTGGGTTAGCTGTCACTCATTAATTCGTGATCATGCCCTAATTTCACGTCAAAAAGCAGCAATATTTCCTAATCATGCTGTGGGTAATCGTGCAGGAGTTTATTCTGTTGCTGATGCTCAAATCCAAGTTGCATTGTTATCAGATGAGCAAAAACAAGCTATTTCTTTAACAGGATGGCCAGATTCATTAAAGAATGCTGTTAAACCTACTTGGGAGAATAATTTAATTGTTTTACCTGATGCAGATTTTCAAGTATTAATGGAACATTCCCTATGGACACAAGTTCGTAACAAAATTCAGGATAATAAAGAAGGGGTAAATCCAGAAGGTTCTGCTGAGATTTTTTGGACAGATATTTGTATTCCCAGAGACACTATTTTTTATTATCCTTGGGGTTATAGTTTACTTAAAGATAATCCCATAACAAAAAAACAACACAACTTACTAATTAGTATTTTGCAAGAATTATTTCAAGTAGGTGGACAAGCCAATGTAGGGCGGGGTTGGGTTCAAGGTTGGACAAATAATCTTACAGCACCAATTAAAGACACGGTTACATTTACAGTCACAGTCTAAAGGAATATAAAATTATGTCTTCTAAACATCAACATAAACCTCATCCTAAACCTAATCCTCCAAAACCAGCATCAACTATCACAGCAAAACCTCCGAATCCTTCTGAAAATGTGAAGGTTGAAACTGTTAAGAGCGATAATAACTCTTCTCTAGTTTTACCAGAACAAATGAGTTTATCTGCTCACGAACATATTCAAAAGTATTTGCGAAAATACAACAAACAGAAGTTAGATAAAAATGATTTAACTGCTGTTTTAAGATTGTCTCAACATTTAAGAGTTTTTGGTCTACTGTCTGCGGTTGGTTATCTAAATCAAGCTAATGCTCAAGGTGGTGAAGTAAGAGAAAGAACTGTACCAGTGTGGGAATCATTACTAGGTCAGATGGTAGTAGTAGATAAAAATAAACCACCTAATAAAGAAGAATTAATGACACAAATAGTAGAGATGACTAGAAACCAGCCTCAAGAATATATGTTGACTTGGCGGAAATCTTTGTTATTAGCTAACCATTGGAATTTTTGGGCAAGAGCCTATCAGGAGGATTAATGTACACAGGTATTGAATTAATTAATTTACTGGAAAGGCAACATCAAAAGCGATCGCAATCTGGATTATTTAAAAAAGACACTTTTACTATCCAGTGGCGTGCTAAAGTTGGTTCATTTCCCCATCCAGATGTAGAAACTATAGTTTCTGCTGGTGAACCTTGTGGTGCATGGCCGCCAAAATCAGAAGATAAACGCAATGTTGGTGAAAATTGGCAACAATTAAGAACCCTTCCACTTAATGGTTATATTCCAGGGTCTTGTATCCGAGGTTTAGTAAGAGCATGGGCAAAACAAAGACCAGAAATTAAACCAAGAATGTACCAGCTTTTAGGGCATCAAGACAATGATAAAATTACCTCCGGCAAAATAGAATTTCTTGATGCTTGGCCAGAAACAGCAACTAAATTAACATTAGATATTGTTAATCCTCAACAAGAATTTCAGGTATATCATCAGGGACAATGTACACCATTATCTCTTTATACTTTAGGTAATGGTCAAGATAAAATTCCTGTGATAGTTGCAATTAGAGGAATACCCGAAAAAGCTACAGAAGAGGAAGTAAGCGAAGTTTGGGAATGGGTACAACAAGCACTAGGTTTATATGGTATTGGTGGACGAACTGCATCTGGTTATGGAAGTCTTAAACTTCCTAATTCTGCACAAAAACTCACACATGATCCTAATTATGCAGTTAAACAATTTGATTTTAGTCTTTACAGTCAAGGTAGCGCAGGTCCACATACTCAAACAATGGAATTACGTCCTTCACATTGGCGGGGTTGGCTGCGTTCTTGGTTAATGCGGTTTTTCTTGGGAGTAATGCCGGAAAATCTCGCTAAATTAACTGTGGCTGAACTGATGGGAGATATAGATGCAGGTGATGGGAAAAGTTGCAAAGGTTGTGTACGTCTGCAAATGATTCAAGGTAAACCATGGGAGGAAAGGTCTGAGAATCAACCATCTTTTTATCTATGGAAAGGTAAATTACAAATTAGCGCACCAAAAGATATTCTCAATAAAATCATTTTACCTATCATTCGCTTTGCAGTCATGGTTAGCGGTGTTGGTCGGGGTTGGCGTAGACCATTGCATATATTTTGTATGAATAATGGCCGAGCAGCTTCTAGAGGAACACAGTTAATATTGACTCATAAATTACAAGATCAAAACACTGGTGAACTGAAATCTAAAAACTTTGGTTTACCTCTTGATTCAACCATTTGGACAAAAGCTTATAGTGACTGGATAACAGCAGTACAAAATTATTGGAGTGATCGAGTATCCATAAATAACCGTAATATCAGAGCAGAAGTTTTTTCACCTACCACCTGTGCAATTTATGCAGTTCCTGGACCTGATTTAAACCCTATAGAAACCCGTTTGTTGAAGTGGGAGCAAACAAACAATGTAGAAGCAACTCGCGGTGATGGAATGTATTTAATTTATCATGAGAATCACCCACAAAATTATAAGCGTAATCCAGATTTAGGTGGTAATGCAGCAGGTGGAGGAAATGGACATTGTTCTTGGGCAAGTATTAAACGGGTAAATATTCCCAACAAAAAGGAAGAAACAGACTGTCAAGAAATTGTTTGTTTATTTATGGGTGGACAAACACCAAATGCTAATCATGTGCGATCGCGCTTTCTCCGTGATTTAAAAAATATCAATGGTAATGTACATTTATTTGGTGTACAACCTCCAGCAGAAATTTAATACTCTAACTAAAAACTACCAAATACAACTTGATTAAATATGAAATCAGTTTTAATTGCCACAATTGGCACTAGAGATTTAATGTTCCAAATTGCATCTGGTGCATGGTTCAATATTGGTAATGATAGAGTCCAAAATGGGGAAATTATTGCTGAACAATTAGAAGTAATTTCTGATTTAGACTTAAAGGATAATACAACTTTTCGTGATTTAACTAAATACCTATTAGATAACATTGAAAAATATGTAGATCGCATCCAACCGCCAATTATTGGTAAGATGTTTATTGAACAAGCATCAAACATTGAAAAAGTTTATTTGATAGCTACTGATCAGGAAAAAAATGTCACACAAAGAGAAAAAGATACATTATATTCAGCCGAACTAATTAAACAATGGCTGATGCACAAATTTAGTCATTTTGATAATAATAATGTTCATATCATTTTACTAGGTCAAGATGGTACTAACCCCTCGATTTTTGAGGATATGTTCAATTGGTGGCGAAAAATTTGGAAAAATACAATTACTGTTAATAAAAATCAGTCGGTTTGGGTGTGTTTGAAAGGAGGGGTAGGTCAAACTTCTGAAGCAGCAAGGATTTCAGGGCTTAGTTTTTATGGCGATCGCATTCAGTTCTTTGAATTTAAGGAAAATACACGCGCAAATCGTAATGGTATCCCATCAGATTATAGTGGTCCATTTTTAGGTACTAACTATCTTTGGGATAGAACCCAAAAACAGGCTTTAAAATTATTAGAAAGCTATGACTATACAGAAGCTTCTGATTTACTAGAACCTTATTTTCAACAACCATCGGCTAATTTTGGAGCAATACCTGATTTATTAAAAGCTGGTAAATTATGGAATCAAGGACAATTTGAAGGATTCTTATCTCTTGCTAGAAATTATACACAAATATCTAGTGTAGAAGACAGATTATGGATGGCTTATGAACAAGCTTATTTAGGTGTAATTCGTCTGAAACAGATGAATACCACAGAAGCAATGTTACACAGTTATCGAGCTATTGAAGGTCTATTATATTGGTGGGCTGCTGATTCTTTTCCTGATTATGTTCAAGAAGAGAAACAAGGATGGCCATTAGTTAATATTTCGATTACGGAAAAGTATTCATCTTTAAAAAGATATTTTACCGAACTAGAAACTACAACTGAAGTTAGGGGACGGTTATTAAAAGATTTATTAAATGAGGCTATTCCTGAAACCAAAAATAGTATTGATTTTCAAATATTTTGGAAATCAGCTAAATATGCAAGAAATTATTTTTCTCATCGTTTAGGTGGTTTAGCAGAACAAGATATTTTTACTGCTTGGGGTAAGGATATAACCAACTCACAACAATGGCAAAGAAGAATTTTAAATTGCATTAATTTAGTCACTGGAAAATCATTTAATACCTTATATAAAGCGAGTTTATTTGCTCAAATGCATACCGAAGTTATAGCCACTCTGAAAACTCAAGAAATCAAAATTAACTAAGAAAGCCAAATGTTTACTCTATGAAAAAACAATCAGATTAGCACTGTTATTATTACCATACAAACACTAGCATTAGGGGAATTTACAAATTAAACGATCATGAGCGATCGCATAATCAGCAATACCTATGATGAGGAATAGAAAATGACTACACCAAACATTTTAGAATTAGCTAAACAAGGAAATACTCAAGCAATTACTACCTTGATGAATAAAGCCTTGGAAACTAAAGAAATAACCGTTCAGATAAGTATTACAGATAGAAGTATGACTATAGTGGGAGAATCTCTAGCAAATATAGAACAATCATTCTTTGTAAATTATGTGCGTCAAGCTATAAAAAAATTAAAATTATCAACAGTAAAAACAGTATATATTCGAGGAAAAATAACCGATAGTAAAAACCCTATTTGGACACAAATTATTGACTTAGAAGATGAAATATTAGTACAAAATAATGCACAAAATGGACAAAGTAATTTTGTTAGTCAGTTAAATAATTCTCAGGGATTCAACATTTTAATACAGTTTCGAGAAATAATAAATACTATATTTTTAGGAGGAATATTAGGAATACTATTTTTCAACTTATTCTGGGAACAACAACCCAAAACTGTAGAATGGGAATATAAAACTGAAAGTTTTGAAGATGCTATGTTTGATAGTAGTATAAATCGAATTGGTCAACAAGGCTGGGAATTAGTATTTGCCAGAAGAGCATTAACAGGCGGAGACTATTCTCGTCGGGGAATTTATGAGTGCATTTTTAAAAGACCTAAGCAGAAAATCAGTGAAAAATAGGATATCTAAATATGAATGATTGCTATAGTTGAATACCTACAGAAACACTACAAAATAAACTGCAAATCTTCCCATTATGACAACCACAAATAACACAAATCAAGTTAGCACCCTCATCATCACCGTAGGAACTAGACAAATAGGCTGGCGGTGTAAAGATGGTGTTATCCGTTCCTTTGGTGCAGATGGTAATATTAGTTATCCTCCACATATCAACGAACTCTATCAAGAACTAGGAATAGAACGGGCTAAACATCAAGATAAAGACGGTAAAACCTATCCTTGGAGTGGTCGAGATTTAGGTAAAAGATATTATGATTACTGTCAAGAATGGTTAGGCGGTGATTTTGGTAATGTCGAATTATTGTTAGATAAAACTGTCATTGCAGGAGGAGTAAAACAAGGTTTAAAACATATTATCCTCTGGGGAACAGACCAACCGGAAAGTATTACCTGGAATTTTCGCCGATTAGATACTTTATGGTTAGCAGAATTAATGAAAGGAAAAATTAAAAGTTTATTTCCTGATCTCAGAGTTGATGTTCACGCGCCAAAAATTAACGCTGGTAATAGTGATGAAATTCGAGAAGAATTAGAACAACTGGTTTTAAAAGAAGCTATCAATGCCAACGAAAATCAAGAATTTATTCTCTGGATTCAAACTAAAGGATGTACCCCTGTAATTGCTTCTAATGTAGAAATTTGTGCAGCCGCTTTAGTACGTCAATATCAAGTATTTAATGCTAGTCCCGATGAACCAAAGGAGTTTTTTACTACCTTAGAAACTGGTTTAATTACTGCTAATCATTCCCAGAGTTTTCAACTTATTACTATGAGTGAATATTTCTGGGCATTAGAAAAAGTAAAGATTAAATCAGCTTGGGAAAGAGGTGATTTTTCAGAAGCCCAAATTTGGCTAAAAGTTCATGAAAGTCGTCATTCAGTATTATATAAATTAGCTGGTTTTTTAGCAAAATATAATAACTGGGAATCTAATGATGATTTTTACCGAAAACTCAAAGAGTGGATAGGTTGTAATGATGTTAGTAAAATAACTGATCCAGAAAAAATTATCAATTGGAAAACTCAACTTCAAAAAATACAGACCGATGAGTTTAGCAAACTTTGGGAATCAACAATCATCTTAGAACTTTCTCTAAAACGAGAAAATTATACCACTGCATTTATTCAGTTTGTCCAACTTTTAGAACAGTTATTGTATATTCAATCAACAGCCCAAAATTGGACTGCTAAAGGTTGGATAGTAAGTAATAAAGATGAACCAAGTTTAGCAGAATTAATGCAAGGTTGGTGTTTATACAAAAAAATTCACCAAGATAATAAATGGTCAAAATTGTTAAAGGCTATTAGAATAAAGCGCAACGAAATTATTCATAAGGGCGAATCTATAACTTCAACAAGAATTGGTAATATCTGGGCTAATAATAACTTTTCAGGTGTATATATACCAACAACTTCAGAAAACATTAAAAAACTGATGACGGATACATTCAAAGAAATCAGCACTCCTCCGAATTTGAATAACTTATTAATGCGTTCTTTGTATCAGTGGGGATTAAACTATCTGGAAAATCCAAATTAACTGTTTATTGGTGTTTAATCAGGGAGTTATAACTTCAGACACCAAAACACACAAAACTGAGAATCAACAAATATCTAAAAATTATGACTGCAAAATATCTTAACCTACCTGGTAAATCAGACCGCCAAGAATTAGATATCAAACTTTGGCTTATTTTAGCCATAGGATTAATAATTACCTTTGGTATCTATGCTGCGGTATTCCCCATTAAAAATACATTTTTGGGTACTCTGTTATATGAACGGGGATTTACCCAAATTCTCGCCATATTTTTTGGCGGTATGGTAGTGACTATTACTATTCTCAAGGTGATTAAAATTCAAAGTGAATTAAGGGCATTTAAAAAGGATTTAATTCCCGACACTATTTCATTTGAAAATTTTAGATCTCTGCAAGTAGAACAAATTCGACAGTCTTTAATTAAGGAAAAAAGCTTATTAGCTCGTCGTTGTAGTCGGGTGATTGCAGCATATATAGTCTCAGGAAATCGCCAAACGGCTACTGACTTTGCAATGGAAGACTCGGCATTTTACAGCAGCACCGCAGAAACGTCCTATTCTGTAGCTCGTATTTTAGTCTGGGCAATTCCCCTCTTAGGATTTATCGGTACAGTTGTTGGTATTAGTGGTGCGGTCAATGGTTTTAGTGGATTCTTACAGCAATCCAGTGATATTGAACAAATTAAGCAGGGCATTGGAACTGTTACCAGTGGATTAGCAGTAGCCTTCGATACAACACTTCTAGCGTTATTTGTTAGCGTATTAGTGATGATTCCTTTGGTATTAGTAGAAAGACAAGAATCACGGCTACTACTGGCAATTGATATTTATATCAATGACAAAATATTACCTCGTCTCAAAGAAACCGAGAGCTTCAATAAAGCCCTAGTTAATGATGCTATATCCCAGGCATTTAAGAAACACCTTCCAACACCAGAAGTATTAATTCAACCTGCCCAAGAATATGCTAAACAAGCCGCAGAAGCTTTAGCTCAGGGGTTTTTAACTGAGGTCGAAAAAATCCAAGGAACGACCAATAAATTGATACAGCAAATGAGTTATGTCAATCAAATGGCTGTTAAAGATAGGGAAACTTTTGTTAGTACATTAGCCCAACAAGAAAAATCCAGTCAAGAAATTATCCAAGAGATTCAACAAATTAGTCAGGCAATTCAAGATAATTACCAAAACGTTAATCATAATTTCACAGCGCACACAGAACAAATTTCTCAAGGACTCCAGAAAGCAGCAATGGCTTTAGATAGTCGGATTGCAGCCTTAGAGAATTGTGCTGCTCAGGTAGCGAGGATTGTCGAATTTCAGGATAGTTTAGAACAGGGTTTACACACATTAGAAAAAACAGCACAATTAGAACAGGTATTAGGAGAAGTGGGTGCAAATCTTGCATTATTAAGACCAGCATTAGAACAACTGAATAAACCGCGACGGATTACATTGGTTGAATCTGAAGAAAAGCGTTCATAAATTTATGCCAAGAAGAATTAGCAATAGTGCTGTTACGGAAGTTGAATTATTCCCTTTTCTTTCAATTTTATTTTGTACGATAGGTGTACTTATTTTATTACTGATGGTTCTGACTGCTCAAACATTTAGCAATCAAAGACAAATTACTATTGTTGCTAAAACAGAGAATGGACAAAATCAGAGTAAACAACCCCGTTATATTGAATGCCGTAGTGATGGGATTGTTCTCTATCCTAACCAAGAATTTGTAGCTTTAACTCGAGTTAACAGTTCCTATTCTCCATTACAAACTTTATTAACAGAGGTCAAAACTAATCGAGATAAACAATATCTAATCGTCGCAATTCGCCCTGATGGTATTGAAGTATTTAAAACAATCAGAGCATTAATTGAGTCTGAAGGAATTGATATTGGTTATGAACCTATTGACGAAGGATGGCAACTCAAAATCCAAGGAAACATTTAAAAATAATATTGGTATAAATATGAAAAGAAAACGTTATTTTGCATCTCAGCGCCCCCAACAAAATCTAGATTCCTTCTTGGATATTTTAACTAATACTGTTGGGGTATTAATGTTTATGAGTCTGTTTATTACTTTAGTAGCTGTGCAATCGAGTACAATAGTCAGGACTCCACTGGCAAAGGAAACTAATAAAAAACCAAACTTTTTTGAAATTACTGATAATCGAGTTATTTACTTAGATACTGAATCGGCTGATCAACAAATTAAAGAATTTCTTGGTAATTTACCTACTTGTGTTAGACCTAGTTATATTTCGGGATTTATTGACAGTTATCTTGATGAATTAAGAAATTATCAAAGTTGTATGGAACATAAATTACAACAGTTAAAGGAGTTGCGAGTAGAAACAAAAAACTATGAAGTTGAATTAGTTGATTTAGATTCTGGTGCGTGGCAATATAACCCTAAGTCAGTTAATAGTGGAGAATCAGGTAAAGAACTAACTCAAGTTAATTCTGAATATCGGAGAACTTTATCTCAATTTGCACCTCAGAAAGATTATTTAGCATTTTTGGTCAGACCCGATAGTTTTGCTACTTTTCGTCAAGTTAGAGAAATTGCCTGGAAAGCGGGTTTTGATGTAGGTTGGGAACCAAAAACGCCTGAGAGTCCCATTATTTTTAGTTCTGAAGGAAGATCAGTCGGTGTACAGTAAGCTGTTGTGCATTTAATTTGTATAATTCTTGCGGGCAAGACTTGTACTGAGTTTGCCGTTCGCGTAGCGTGGCGTTAGCCATAGTATGCCCGCACTACAAGAAATAACAACATTAGGATTATTATAGCAACCGCCACATCGGTTAGTAGGGGCGAAGCATTCGGGCAGATAATTTATGGCTCTTACCCTGATATTTTCCGCCCTCAAGCTTCGCCCATCCCCTAAATTTATGTCCTAACCTTCCTGGCGACTGCTATAGATCTAGCTGCGTAACAGCTTAGTACTTTTTTCTTGATCAAAAAAAACACCCCCCATTTCTGGAGGGCGTTTTTTGTTAATTAAGCTTATCAAAAAGCTCTAATTATTAACCGTTGATAGCAGGAGCGGTTAAAGCAACAGGAGCAACTTCACCAGCAGCCAAATCTAAGGGGAAGTTGTGAGCGTTACGCTCGTGCATTACTTCCATACCTAAGTTAGCGCGGTTGATTACATCAGCCCAAGTACCGATTACACGACCTTGAGAATCAATGATGGATTGGTTGAAGTTGAAACCGTTCAAGTTGAACGCCATGGTGCTTACACCCAAAGCTGTGAACCAGATACCAACTACTGGCCATGCAGCCAAGAAGAAGTGTAAGGAACGGCTGTTGTTGAAAGAAGCGTATTGGAAAATCAAGCGACCGAAGTAACCGTGTGCTGCAACGATGTTGTAGGTTTCTTCTTCTTGACCGAATTTGTAACCGTAGTTTTGTGATTCGTTCTCGG
>OGVQ01000065.1_pt1 | contig 27998 bp, 31 predicted proteins | sample 1575801 | NCBI WGS metagenome assembly OGVQ01 (sample SAMN07581550, study PRJEB24739) | freshwater metagenome | place: Singapore | collected 2015-04 | reverse complement strand
GATATTGAGCATGATTTTAGTGCCTTAAAGAGAGCCAGAATGTATGCTCCTTCAAATACACCCTTAGATGAAATCATCCGTGATTATTGTGTATCTTAATGTCTCATTCTTAAGTTAAATGACTATATCTGTTAAATTGGGATGAGAAAATTGACAAATTTTTCCCATAGCTGGAGTTTTAGCTAATTGTTTAAATGTTGTTTCTACTGCTATTAAAAAGCGATCAGAAACATCTAAATTATCTTCTGCTATATAGGTTGCTAAATCTATCAAGTCACGGATAACTTGAGGTCTTTTTTTAATTTCAAACATCACAGCTAAATTGTACCTTGACGTTTGTTAATTTTGTCTCTAACTGCTTGACGAATATCTTCCCATTCTTGTGCTGTCATTTCTGTAGCTTCTCCAGAATTTAATCCTTCTAAAAGCATGGTTTCTAGTTGTTCTTTTGCTCTTTGTTTTTGGTCTTGTCGTACTAATTCCCGAAAGTATTCGCTAACACTGCTATAACCACCTTGCGCTACCTGTTGTTCTATATAATCGCGCATGGTGTCAGGTAAGGAAATATTCATACTTTTCATGAGGTAATTCCCCTGAATGTTGTTTTCTATATTATGGCAGGTTTTGTCATTTTCTGCCATTACTAAAAAAACTATTGATGATAGTTGGTGTTTTTGGGTTTACTTAAGTCAACATAACCTACAAATATATTGTTAGTTAATTGCCATAAAAGAGGGACTAAGTGATGATAAAAATTCCATTATTTCTTGAATTAATGGATGTTGTTGTAATATCTTATGTTGAAAGTTAGAGTCAAAGTAAATATTTCACTCTCACATTTTTTTAGATTCTATAAAACTAGAAAGTGCAGCATATTTGTCTTAATCTGTTCCTAGTAAAGAATAAGGAATAATTTGATTTAAAATTTCTCCTAAATTTCTTTTTGCTTCCATTATTTCATAAGCATTTTGCAATCTTAAAAAATAACCATCTGAAAGTCTAAAATAGCGACAGAGACGTAAATCTATATCTGCCGTCATTTTAAGTTTACCTGTAATAATTCCTTGAATAGTAGGATAAGTTAAACCTAAGTTAACAGCTAAAGTATTTTCGCTGATGTCTAATTCTTCTAAAAATTCATACTTTAAAATTTCACCAGCATGGGGATTATGTAGTAAGTTGTTTTCCATGACATTTTCTCCTAATGGTAATCCACTATTTCTACATTATAAGCATTTCCATTTTCCCATATAAAACAGATCCGCCATTGCTTTGTAATACGGATACTGTATTCTCCCATTCTATCTCCAGAAAGGGCTTCTAAGCGATTTCCTGGCGGGATACGCAAGTCATCTAAATTAGCTGATGCTTCTGGTTGTCGCAATTTGCGTAATGCTCGTTCTTGGATATCTACTGGTAATTTTCTTGAACTTACCCCCTGCCATATTTTTTCGGTTTCTTTACAACTAAAGGAAACAATCATTACTTTTAATTATTTATTATCATTAATTCTACGTTACGCTGTTATTGATTATTGTTGGGTTTCCTTGCGTCAACCCAACCTTGTATCTTAGAGGAGGTTGAATCTTGATATCCAGGATTTAAGGATTTACAGGATTCAGACAATTACATCCTGTAATTACTTCAATAATATCTTAATCTCTTTCTTTATCTCCTGAATTTTATGCTCAATTTGAGTTAATATCTCATGTTTAGACTGGTCAAAATTCCTCAATTCTTGCTGATTATTTTCAATATCATTTAATTCCTCATCATAGAAATTTATAGCTTCTTCAATGTTTAATTCATACTCTTTTACCATTTCTTCCGCTACCTTTCTAAACTCTTCTCTTACCTGATTTCTAGCATTACGTATCTGACGTTGATTTTCTTGATCATCGTATTCTTCTTTTGCTGTCATAGCTGCATCAAATAAGACACCACCAATAGCAAAAATTGGACCCAAGTTACGGATGAATTTAGCGCCCTTGAAAGCACCCCAAGGCTTAAATTTAAAACCCAGAAATTTTCCTATATTATAAACTAAATCTCTGGATACTTTAGATGATAATTTTCCAAGTTCTTGCAGGATTTTACCACCTTGTTTTTCTAAGATTGATTTTCCGAACTTATCAGCAATATTTGGATCATTTATCCTCTTACCATCTACTAAATTAATCGTTATTTCCCTATCAATAGTTTTACCTAATGGAGAGTTTTGTAGTTCTTCTAATTTCTCTTGAAGGTTTGTTAATTCTTCTTCTAAAGCAGCTTGAATTTTTCCTATGGTCTTCTCTGACAAAGTGGTAATTTCTTGTGTGACTTTTTCTATTTCTACTTCAATTTCTTCCTTCGTATGGTGTCCATCAATCATACTAGCTATTTTTTCACCTAGCATGATCACTTCATGTTTAAGTTTAGCTAATTCAGAACGATAAGCGTTTCTCGCTCTAGTTTGAGATGCTTGTATTATAATTTTTTTGCGTCGTAATATCTCTAATAAATCACGGGTTGTTTTATCACCTGTACTTAAAAAGTTTAGTGATTTTTCCAGAGTATCAACAGCACGATGTAAAGGAGTAACTAATTTAGCGGAAAGTTCATTTTTTTGAATTAGCTTTTGCAGAGAATCAAGAAACTCATTAAAATTAGATTTAGTTTGTAAAGATTGCTGATATTTGATATATTTAGGATCTTTGGATTTGAGGTAAGAATCAGCATCAATAAAACAGGTGTAGAATTGTTGAGGATAATATGGGTCTATAACTTGTGTAATAGTTGATAATAAATCTTGGGGAATTCCTGATTCACGACTCATTTTATTAACTACTAGCACCATTTGGCCAACTCTTTGCATTTGGTTAGCTACTTTTTGGAAAAATTCTGCACCTTGGGGATTAAATAGTTCATTAGGAACGACAAACACCAGTAAATCACATTTAGAAATTCTTTCTAGGGTAATACCATCATGTTGTTTATTACCCGCATAAATTCCCGGTGTATCTAATAGTAATACATCTTGCCAAACATACTCTGTAACTTTATCAGTACATATTTCTGCACTAATTCTCACGCTTTCATCTCCAGTTAAGGCTTTAATTAAGGTAGATTTACCAGCGTTGTACTGTCCAATAAAAGCAATAGATAGTTTTTTCTGTTGTTGATATTCTTGCCAGAAGTTTTGAAAATCATCAACTAATTTTTTAATTTCCTCTTCTGTCCGAATTTTTAAACTGTCTATTGTTTGTTGGCAAAGTTGGTTAACTTTTTGGGATTTAGCATTAAATTGAAAACTTGACATTGTTTTATTCTCCTGATGTAATTATTTTAATTTATCAAAATCTTCTTGCATTTGTTTGTTTATTTTTGCAATTTCATGGTAACTATCATCTAATTTTTGAATTATTTCCGATAATCCCTGAATATATATTTTTATTTGAGAAACTACCTTAGTCTCCTGTTCAATTATATCCTTAGAAAATAAATCTTGATAGGCTTTTATAGTTATCTCTCTTTTTTGTTTTACCTGTTTTTTCAGTGAATCTTTTTCTTTTTCAATATCCTTTTTATAATTTTTATCATCATCTGCTTTTTTCCAGTCACCAGCAAAACTACCACCCATACTAGCAAGAGTAGTTACTAACCCTGCTCCCACAACCCACCCTCCAGGATTCCACCAATTTGCTGCTACAAAAGCTGCTGCACCAACAGCACCAACAGCTACACTACCCCATTTTATCCACTTTCCTATATCATCTTTGTTAATGTTACTCAAATTCATTGCCATATCAATCTGAATATTTTTCAGATCATATTCATATTCCTGTTCAAATTCCTTGAGTTTTTCTCCTAAATCTGAAAATATTGCCTCTATGCAAGATTTCATAGTTCCCTCAATGTTTTTTTCATTAACTATTCTTTTCCATTCTCTCTGTCTTCTATTGATATCCATATCTGAATAATTATCAACAAAATTACCTATTTGATTTTCTATCAGATCATATAAAGAGTCACATTTATCTTTAATTTTTTTATTACCGTCTTTTTTTACTTCTGCAAATATCTCTTCGATTTCTTTTTGTTTCTTTTCCATAAAATCTAACTGAAAAGATAACTGAGATTTGGCAACAGCTAATTTTTGATTAATTGAATTTATAAAATTTTTCAAGCTATCAGCCAAAGTTGATAAGCGTAAATTTTTACCATGAGTATAAATTTGATAGGCAATTAAAGAATATAATTCTTCTATTTTACTCAACTGCCAAAGTTGACTACTATACCCTTGATATTCTGCTTGCGTACTTAAAAAACCAGATTGAGCATGAATAGGAACTATATCTACATTATCTAAATTCAAATATTCCTTAATGTGACTTTGAATATGATTTTTATGCTGTGATAACCTATCTTCATCAAATACCATTTCTGGAATATCAATAAACATTTCTAAATCTTCTAAGTTATTAGCAATATCATGTTTAACATTGAGAATTACAGCAAAGTATTTATTGATTTTTTGTAATTTTGCCATTGCTTGAAATTCACCAGGTTGCACAGAATCATCACTGGTTAAAAACAAAATGATATCAGATTGATCAATAATATTATTAGCTTTTTGTGTATCATCAGCACCTTGATAAGCCTCAATTCCAGGTGTATCTAGTAACCGTAAACCTTGCCAAGAATATTCTTTTACATCTCTGGTGGTACGTTGTGAACCTTTGCCAATTGTGCTACCATTACCGCAAGTTAGCGTTTCTCGTAAGGTACTTTTACCAGCTTTGGTTCTCCCAAATAATGCAACTGTAAAATTTTTGAGATGTTTTCTTTTCTTATCTAAGGAAATAACTAAATCTTCTAAACTATCTTCAGATAATGCTTTAATATCAGATTGAATTTTTGTGAGAGTCTCTGTAAATTGGAATTGTTCAGAACCTTTGATTTTCAAAATTTCATGGCTAACAGCTTTAAGGTCGCTATTAAGTTGTGTAATTACTATTTCTATTTTCTTTGCATATTTAATACTACGATTATAAGCAGAGTTAGCTGTTTTTGAACATTGTTTTAAAGCATCTTCAAATTCAGCTTGAGATACTTTTAAATCATATTTATGATACCAATTTGGCTCAAAGCTATCAATTCGTTTTCGGTAAACTTTTACTGTCTTAATAGATGTTAAATTTAAATAGGCTATTTCTCTCTTGATAATTGGTAACAGTTGATCTTGATCTTTTTTTGTAACTGCTACTGATTCCAGCACTATTTTGAGACAATCATGGTTAACGGAAACTTTAGCGGTAACGCCTATAATACCGTTAAGGGTTAAAGATTGGTTAAGGTGATGAGCGATCGCTTCTAAATCAATATTCATAAACCAGCATCTTTTTTACACAGCACCATTATAAATCACCTGAGTGACTATTATACTAAACCTAACGCATCTAAACCAGTATTTGTTAAATATATTTACATTAATCAGGATGATTTTAATAACATATTTTTCATACCTACTCAAATCACAACTTTTCTTAAATCCTAAAATCCTGGATATCCTGATTCTGACAATCCGCGTTTATCTGCGGTTTTATCCTGAAAATCCTTAAATAGTAAAGGTTGGGTGGTTTGATGTTGGTTTTTTGTGTCACTAATAAATACACTCAACATAACCCAAAATATCCTAAAATGAAATCAGATACAGTAACAGCAATTAAGACTTAACTAACCATGCAACTTGAAGACTACTTTAATTTTCTAGCTCCTGATGATGAATAATTATAAATATTTAACTAGATATAAGATTCAGATAGGAATTTTGCCTAATCATATTAGAGAAAAGAAAAACCTATGCCACAGGATTTATCACCGCTTTGGATATCGTTAAAAACTTCATTATTAGCGACCTTTATCACCTTCTTTTTAGGCATATCTGCCGCTTATTGGATGTTAGGATATCGGGGTAAAGCTAAAGCTTTAATTGAAGGTATATTTGTTGCTCCTTTGATTTTACCACCTACCGTTGTGGGGTTTTTACTGCTGATATTTTTTGGGAAAAATGGACCAGTTGGTAAACTATTAGAACCCTTTGATTTGACAATTGTATTTACTTGGTATGGTGCGGCCATTGCGGCTACAGTAGTTTCATTTCCATTGATGTATAAAACTGCTTTGGGAGCTTTTAGTCAAATTGATGCTAATCTTTTACGAGTAGCGAGAACGTTAGGAGCGAAGGAATTAACTATTTTTTGGCGGATTAGTTTACCCCTAGCCTTTCCCGGAATTATTGCCGCCACCACCCTAGCTTTTGCCCGTGCTTTAGGTGAATTTGGGGCAACTTTGATGTTAGCAGGAAATATTCCTGGACAAACACAAACTATTCCCATGGCTATTTATTTTGCAGTGGAAGCAGGGGCAATTAATGACGCTTGGTTTTGGTCAATTGCCATTATGATTATTTCCCTCTCAGGAATATTAATGGCTAATTTTTGGCAAGAATTTCAATCCAAATCTAAACCTATCAAAACTCAGATTAAGCAACGAGAATCAGAACAGAAATCTTCTATAGTATTAGATGATTCTGATACATCGGGCTTACTTTTAAATATTGAAAAAAGACTAAATAATTTTCACCTGCAAGTTGCTTTTAATACCGATCATCAACCCTTGGGATTATTGGGAAGTTCTGGGGCAGGAAAAAGTATGATTTTGCGTTGTATTGCGGGGATAGAAACACCAAATAAAGGACAAATTATTTTAAATAATCGCGTATTGTTTGATTCTGAAAAGAAAATTAATCTGCCAATTCATCAACGCAAAATCGGTTTTTTATTCCAAAACTATGCTTTATTTCCCCATCTCACAGTAGCCCAAAATATCGCATTTGGTATACCGAAATCAGTTAATATTAAAGAGGAGATAGAAAAGCAATTAATAGCTATGCACTTACAAGGATTTGGCGATCGCTATCCACACCAACTTTCCGGGGGACAACAGCAGCGCGTAGCATTAGCCAGGGCTTTAGCTAGTAAACCAGGAGCATTACTTTTAGATGAGCCATTTTCCGCCCTGGATACCCATCTCCGCAGTCAATTAGAACAACAAGTTACAGAAATTCTCGATGATTATGGTGGTGTAACTTTATTCGTTACCCATAACATGGAAGAAGCCTATCGTTTATGTCCTAATCTATTAGTATTAAACCAGGGAAAAGAAGCCCATCATGGTTCTAAATATGAGATTTTTCAACATCCTGCTAATGTAAATGTTGCTCAAATTACAGGCTGTAAAAACTTTTCCCGTGCTAATATTTTATCACCTCAACAAATAACCGCAACTGATTGGGGTTGTAATTTACAAGTGGGTGAAAAAATTCCGCCAGAATTATCTCATATTGGTATTCGCGCTCATCATCTCATGTTTACTCAAGATCCTGAGCAAGTAAATACATTTCCCTGTTATTTAGTCCGCACCAGCGAAACACCACACAGAATGACAGTATTTATTAAACTTAATTCTCCCCCTCATGATATTTATGATTATCATTTGCAAGGGGAAATTTATAAAGAAAAGTGGATAAATATTCAAGATCGTCCTTTTCCTTGGTATGTATATTTAGACCCACAAAGATTACTTTTAATGGCGTAAAAATTTCAGTGAATCTGAGAATAGTAATACAATCCACAATTTGCAACACCCCAACCTAAGCTAGAATTCAAGTAAGTATTCAGCTATAGCACTTGTTTCCAGATCCCCGACTTCTAAGATAGATTTATCCTTTCCGAATACAATCAATCCAGGACTTACGCAAAATATCTCTCAAACCCTCTTTTCTTCGTTCTCTTCGTTCCTATGCCTTCGGCACGCTTCGCGAACGTGGTTCATTATTCCGTGACTTGTGCGTAAGTCCTACAATCAAAGAAGTCGGGGATCTTATCACCTCACCTGAATCCTGACAAAATCTAAAATTCAAAATCTAAAATCTCAAATCAAATGACTTTCCTCATAGCTCAAACAGAACCACCCCTTCCCCCTTGGGAAACCTTGCCGACAATGTATGATTTACCTAGTGAAAATCCAGAGGAAAAAGGCTTGCCAGACGACTTTCATTTTTTACAACCCTTACTTTTATATTTAACTTTTCAGCCCATAAACTGGAATCCAGAATTAGTTTATAGTGCTGCTGATCTCAATCTTTATTATGATCTGCAACATCCTTTATGGTATAAACGCCCTGATTGGTTTGGTGCAGTTGGAGTACCCAAATTATATAATGGCCAAGATTTGCGTTTAAGTTATGTGACTTGGCAAGAACCAGCAAATCCCTTTGTTGTTGTGGAATTATTATCTCCTGGTACAGAAGATGAAGATTTAGGAAATAGGGAAAGTAAGATAGATAAACCTCCGACAAAATGGGAAGTTTATGAACGAATTTTAAGAATTCCTTACTACATTGTGTTTAGCCGCTACACTAACGAAGTCCGGGCATTTCAGTTAGTAGGTGGTCATTATGAACCGATAAATATGATTGAGGAACGCCTACCTATGCCAGAATTAGGTTTAAGTTTAGGATTATGGCAAGGTACATTTCAAGATATTACCAAATTGTGGTTAAGGTGGTTCACACTCACAGGAGAATTAATTCCTGAACCAACGGAAGAAGCTACCCAAGCAAAAACAGAAGTTGCCCAAGCAAAAACAGAAATTGCCCAAGCAAAAACAGAAATTGCCAAACTATCACAAAAGTTGCGTGAGTTAGGAATTAATCCTGATGAACTTGATAACTATTAACTTGATAATTTTTTGTTAAAAAATAGCTAAGATCATGAAAAGCAATAATGTCAAACTTTTACAGCAACTGGCAAAATTTACAGCAGAATTGGAATTTCCGTGGAGTGATTCAGATTATCCTATCTATCCTTTTCTGTGGGAAAGAGAAGTTTCAGGAGAATTTACCATAGAGAACTTGTTCAGATCAGTAACTCCTCAGTTTGAACCTTATGAAGAAGGTGGTAAAATTCTGAAAACGGCAAATTTAGAAGATTATTTAAAGCAGGTTTGGCAAAAAACGCCAAAACATCAAAAAGCTATCGAATTACTCAAAAATAATACTTTATCTTTAGAAGTAGCAGAAATTAGATCATTAGATAACCCACCGGATACATTTAAAATCCTTTTAGGACAAACAAAATCAGGAGAATGGATTGGTATTGCTCCCCAAATACCAGCCGATTTTGAAGAATATACTCCCACGGGTGACATGATCATCGGAGAACCATTACTGCCAATTTATCTACCACAAACAGCGACAAATTTTGAATTATTGAATAAATTAGAACCTCTATTGGCAGATTTAGATTTTTGTGAAATAAATCTTTTAGGAGGTTTCACAGATACAGGGTTTATTCTCAGATTTGGAGAAACGAGAGAATCAATGTTTAATAATTTGTTAGATGCAATTGGATTTGCGAGAACTTTTCCCTTTCAAAAATTAACTCCAGATACCGACCCTGAGGATGATTTTGAGGAGGAATACATGGAAGCTACTCAAGGAATAGATGATTTACTCCAGTCAAACTTAACCAATTTACACACTTATTTATTCGGTATTGGTTGCTGTTATAATATTTACTTTATTGGTCAAACACCAGATGGTGATGTTGCTGGGGTAGTAAGTATGGCCGTATGGTCATAATTAATCCTCCGGTAAGTATTCAGCTATAGCACTTGTTCATGCCCAGATCCCCGACTTCTTTTATTGATTGTGTCCATAAATGATAAATTGTCCATAGAAGTCGGGGATCTTTTTGCCTCACCTGAATTCTTCAATCCTCCGAATACTTCGCCCTTATAGTAATTTTCTATGAATGCCCCCTAACCCCCAATTCTGGGGGAATAAGAATTTCAAAGTCCCCCATTTTACCCCCAAACTTGGGGGTCAGGGGGGCAGGGGATTTAGGGGGCTAAATAAGCACAAAATGCAGACAGATAGGACTTGTGTGTACACGGTAGCCGGGGGTTAAATTATATGCAACTTTACAAAGAAATGGTATTAGAGAAATACCGTTTGGTAGAAACCAATAATTAATTTTCCGGCGTTGCTGATTTGAGGTATGAAAATTATTTTTGATGATCTCCAAACCCTTGTAGAGACGTTCCATGGAACGTCTCTACATCTAAATTCATACTTGGTTTCAGCAACGCCAATTTTCCCAATGTTTCGCCCTTACAGAAATTCAGGATTAATTATTTTTTAGTTGTGAAAATAGTTGTAAACATCATCAACATTCCACCCGAAAGAATTACGATCGCTAATCCTCCAGCCACTAAATCTAAAATATTATTGTCTATGGTCATATTATTCCTATTGATCTATTCAATAAGTTAGTGTTAAAAGTTGTCATTATGGTGGCAGAGGAGCAGAGGAGAAAATTCTCTTACCTCCTGCCTCCTGTCTCCTCTAAAAATCTACGCCGCGTTTGAGTTCTACTCCTTGGTTAGCGTAGTGTTTATGACAATAAACTTCAGAGTGAATACTTGCTAAATCAAAATAAGCGGGATGATTTTGACAGCGACCTGTGATGATCACTTCCGTATCACGGGGTTTACGTAATAAGGCTTGAACGATGGGATCAACTGGTAACAATTCTAAATCAACGGTGGGATTAAGTTCATCGAGGATAATGGTTTTATACACACCAGAAGCGATCGCTATTTTGGCAATTTCCCAACCCCTCTGAGCTTCTATATAGTCTAAATCTTGACGAGAATTACGCCAAACAATGGCATCCCGTCCACAACGTTGATGATCTACTACCTCTGGATAGGATTGCTGTAAAGCGGCGATCGCTGCATCTTCAGTATATCCACTACCACCCTTGAGCCACTGCATAATTAACACACGGGTAGACCCAGGATGATTAATCCCCCGACCAATGGCTTTTAAAGCTTTACCCAAGGCACTGGTAGATTTTCCCTTGCCAGCACCCGTATAAATTTCTACACCTTCAATTAACATTGCTGCCGCCGTCGGGTGATGCTGGGGTTTCATTTCCGAATGCAAATCCGCAATATCTAATAATTCCTGGGGTGCAGCGCGTCCTGTGGTGATAATTTCTAATTCCTGGGGTTTAGATTTTAAAGTTTTTACCACTTCATCTACTGGTAGCAAACCCAAATCCAAAACCGGGTTAATTTCATCCAGGACGACAACGGAGTATAAACCAGAGGCGATCGCCCCTTTAGCTACATCCCAACCCCGTGCAGCTTCCGTTCTATCAAAAGCTGTAATTTGATCATGGCTAAAAAATTCTGCCCTACCGGTGCGAACCTGATCAATTAAATGGGGAAATCCGCGTTGTAAAGCAGCGATCGCCCCATCCTCATCATAATCCCGTTCTGGTCCTTTCAAAAACCGCAGCAGTAACACACGGTGAGAATCCCCTGGTGTTTTGATTCCCAAACCAATCGAGCGCAAAACCACCCCTAAAGCCGCTTGGGACTTACCTTTGCCCACACCATCATAGACGTGAATTTGACCCGTCAGCCGTTCAGAACGCACTTGCGCTGTGCGAATACCGATGCCGTTCCTTGTCATATTTTGCAATTTTGAAAAGCTATAAAGTGGCAATTTCTTATCTTAGCGAAACTAGGCTGAAGATTGTTGGTTTTATCCCTAAGTATGGCAGTGTCATAAATGTATTATTAGTTACAGAATATTTTACGCATCAACAATCTGTTTATTTGCGGGATTTATGCAGTCTGAAATGGTTGGTGAGCTTGTTGAACCACACCCTACCAATGTGCAAGTTGCGTAAGTCCTGGTATTATTAAAATTAGTGAAAATATCTTAGATACCCAGATCCGAAAATGCCACAACAATGAGATAATTTTCCATGATCCGTATACTTGAAGTTATACTGTGTAGAATTATCCTACTCCCCAGGAGTAAGGCTCATCCGTGAATCTAATAGCAGTACAAAAAATAATTTACAAATTACCAACTCATGTCTTTTAGCTGTAACCATGATGTCAGATGAATTATCACTGCCCATAATTTTGCCTATCGGGGCAATATTTTTTGAAATCTTATTTTTACTCACTACCATTCCCATCGAAGCTTTTGTTTTTAACAAATGGCTGAAATTTGACAAAAGAACTAGCATTTTTTATGCTATATCCATCAACGTTTTTTCTAGTGTCATTGGTTGGATTATATTTTTTATGGTCGAGCCAATGTTACCAATTGGGATTAAATCAGAACTGATTAATTATATATTCTTTAATAAAATCAAAGATACCAATATTACCAGCCTGATGATTTTCTTATCATTTACTATTTTCATCAGCACTTTTTTAGTTAAATTCTTACTCATGAAGTTGCTGATCATATTCATGGATGAAGCAGGTCAAAAAGCCGAAATTACTTCTTCCCAAGAAAGATCCTTTTATATGAGTCTAGCTAAGTTACAAACTACTAATCTGATCACATCAACATTAATTGCTAATGCCCTCAGTTACACTGCTATTACCGTCATCATATTAATTCGATCTCGCTAAAACCAAAATCCAGATGAACCAAATTTATAAATTAGAGGTAATTGAATGGAATCATTATTTAAGGATATATTAGGCATATTTACATATATTCAAGGCTTATTTGCCAGTGTGCAAAAACTGTTCACCCCAACCAAAGCATACTCATGGCAAACATTTATTTACTTGAGTCTTTTTTCTTGGGCAATATCATCTTTGGCAGTAGGCTATATTAAAGATGTAATTGCCTTTTGTGGCTGGTTATTTTTATTAGCAGGAACGGCCTGGTATACTACCGATGATCCCTTAAGAGTTCCGGGAACTTTTATGCCAGTAGGGGCAGTAATTACAGGATTTTTAGTTAGTGTATTTGCCTTTGGACACAAGGAAAATGTATTAACATCAAATACTATAGTTATTTGGCCAACCATAGCCGCAGTTGTTACTGCTATCCCCAACTTCTTTGAAGGTACAGGTGGAACAGCAGCAAAAACCAAACTGCCTAAAGTTCAGGATCGTCAAAAAGTTGTGGTTTTATTAGCCTGGTGTATGTTACTTAGTTGTTGGCTTCAGTTTTACTTTGTCATAGATAAATGGTTGAAAGAATATCCCAGTTTACGCGCAGATAATTTTCAAAAAAGTGCTTTTGTCATTAGGTTAGAACGACCCAAGCAAAAGCCAAAAAATGGTGATTTGATTTTAAATAAAATCCAACCTTTAGTTACTAGCCAAATTGCCAAAAAACCTTGGTCAGAAGTCGAAAAATGGTTAATAGAAGTTAATGAACAACTAGGTAATATAGGTAGGAGAAGCATTGAAAATAATTTAGGTGAATCGAAAGAAAAACTACTTTGGCGAATTGAACCCCGTGTGGTAAGTATCAAATCTGGATATAGACTAGATATTTTGATGATTTGGGCAGGACCTAGTGCCGATAACCGGGGATATTATTGGAAAAAATCTTGTTTAATTCAACCCTCCGGTGGTAGTAAACAAACGGAAAATAAAAACGCGGTGGCAACTATTTCCTGTGATCGCGTCAATAAATTTATCCTTGGTTCACCACCTCCACAACCACAAGGGTAAGTATACAACTAGCGGGTAAGACTTGTACTGTCGTTCGCGTAGCGTGGTGTTAGCCATATTATGCCCACACCACAAGAGTTCTATAATTTATATTTGTATCTAATTTGCTGATAATTGCTGTTCCCAAAATCCACTAATAAATTTAATTTTTCCACCTGGGTATGAATGTAATTAGAACTTTTTTCATGGCTAAAAATGTGTTTCAGGAAGTGATCCGCGATCGCATTCTGTACATCATTGGTTTTTATGGCATTATTCTGGCTATTGCTTTCCGAGCTATTCCTGAATTTGCTACTACCACATCCGATAAAATATTTTTAGACTTTGGTTTAGCGACCATGAATGTCATTGGTTTAATTGTGGCTATATTTATCGGTACGGGATTAATTAATAAAGAAATCGAAAAACGTACCATCTTAGTATTAATTGCTAAACCCATTACCCGCAGTGAATTTATTACTAGTAAATATTTAGGATTATCGGCGGTTTTAGGTGTGATAGTTACGGCAATGACAATTATTTATTTAGGATTTTTGCAATTTGGCAAACTATCCTATTCAATTAGCAGTATTTTTCTGGCTAGTTTATTTATATTTTTACAGTTATCGTTAATCACTGCGATCGCCATTACTCTGGGAGTTTTTACTAGTTCTCTTATTGCCACAGCCTTAACATTTGCTGTGTATTTAATGGGAAATATTACTCAAGATTTAGTAGCATTAGGTAAATTAAGTCGTAACCCTGGCATGGAACGCATCACCCAAGGGTTATATTTGATATTACCAGATTTATCCAGATTAGATTTGAAAAATGATGCTGTTTATGGTTTACAAGCACTACCAGACACCATCACATTAATTACTAATGCTGGTTATGGTTTGCTTTACAGTTTTATGTTATTAGCGATCGCTATCCTGATATTTTTAAGAAGAGAGTTTTAATCCATAGCAGAAGGCAGAAGACAGAAGGCAGAAGGCAAAGGAAAAAAGGACAACTGACCACTGACCACTGCTATTATAGCAGTAGTCAGGAGTCACAGAGTCAGGAGTCAGAAGTAAAACCCTCTTGTAGTAAGAGTTTCATGATTAACTGATGTCCTAACTACTCTGTCTACAGCTATTAATTAATCTAAAATCCAAAGAATAATCTCACGATCCCTAAGATAGTACCCAGAGGCCCAGCTATAGTATTAACGCGATCGCCCGTTTTGGTTAAACCGTTGCGATCAACCACAATGACATCATTATTACGTAGAATCGGATTAGTTTCTTCATTAATACCTTTGGCTAAATCCACTTTAACTGGACGTTTGTTAACAGTACCATTGGGATTTAGGCGAATCAATTCTACAGTAGCTCTACTAGCTCTAGCATCATTAAAACCACCGGCGGCCAATAATGCCTGATTTAAGGAACTATTAGGCTGTAGCTTGACTGCACCTGGACGCTTCACCTCACCAACTACACCAACTTCAATAGTATTTGGGGATAAAGTGGTTGTTGCCAATTGGGTAGCTTCAGCAGGAGAAATTTCCGTAGCGGTGGGAATAATGATAGTATCGCCATCTTGTACTACGATATCTTGATTAATGTCACCACTTTGGAGTAATTCCCACAGGTTGATATCTATATTTTGTTGTGTACCAGTGCGGGTAGGACGGCGTAATTTAATTTTGCGAACATCAGCTTGTGATGTAATTCCCCCTGCTAATTGCAAACTCCGCATCACTGTGGGTAAACCGCCACCAGCACCACCATCCTGCGCTCCTCCTCCATTCCCAGGGGTGACTAGATAAGAACCAGGGCGATAAACTTCACCAATGACTACCACTGTACGGGGTGTGGTTTGACTAGCAGCGAAATTAGCTGAAAATAAATTGCGGGCTTCAGCAACATTTAAACTGGCCGCAGTGGGGATAAATATGGTATCTCCATCTCTGAGGGTGATATCTTCGGATATTCTGCCTGTTTGCATCAATTGCTTGAGGTTGAGAGAAACGCTTTCTTCTCCAGAACGTCCCACTTTGCGGCGTAGTTGCACTCGAGTCACGTCTGCTGCTAGGGTTACGCCCTGGGCATTGGTGATGGCAGCTAAGACTGTGGGATATTGGACACCTGGGTTATTACCCGCGCCACCTTCTAAACTGAGGGTGTAAGCTCCTGGTCTGGTGACTTCCCCAGCCACAAAGACATTAATGGGACGAGGTGATAAGAGGTTAACGGAAATGAGGGGACGTTTGAGAAACCGAGCGTATCTTCTAGCAATGGTATCAGCAGCTTGTTCTGTGGTTAAACCAGCTACGGGAACACTACCAATTAAGGGCATATTAATTGCACCACCGGGAGGAACTTGATATTCTCCAGTGTATTCTGGGACTTCAAATACATTGACACGGATGCGATCGCCACCGCCTAATAAATAATCTGTAACCATACTGGCTCTGGCTGGCTGTTTTTGTGCCAAACTTACAGATGGTAAACTTATAGTGATAGTTGTTAGTAATGCTAAACCCAGAGTTGAATGGGTGAGAAGTTTAGACAAATCTTTATTAAGCATATTTACCTAAGAATTGAAGATGACGATATTTACAGTTATTCTGAGAACATTTTCATGGTGGGTCTAGTTCAGCATTGCGGTAGATCATGCTATTTGCTTTAAGTCAGCAAAGCCGCCCAACGAAGTGGGTCAACAATTTTATTTTCTCATAAATCTTTAGTTTTCCGGACATAAATTATTTCTTGATTTAGGATATTGATTTTGAATTTTCTATGAAGTTAGTTCAGATTTTAACTGATTTGATCCTGGTTAATTTTCTCAATACATAATGATTTGATTATAGCTGTAGCTATTTTTGATTAGGACATTATTGATCATTAGAACCTAATCACGCCAAAGGTTTCACTCCTGCTTTTTGCCTCTTGCCTTCTAGTATATGTGTATTTTATGTGATTTTTCTCCTGAGATAATGATGAATGTATGCTGGAAAATTTCTAGATTTTTACTAATTTGGAGGATGATTTCGGCTTTGAATCTGTTGAATAAAAAACTCTTCTAGAGACTGACGTAATAAATTCATGGTGATGATTTTTCCACCCATCAATCTTAGACTAGCTAAAAAATCATAGTAATCTTCTTGGAGGATACCTTGCCAATAACCATCAGCCCCAAATTCTAAATTACTAATCCATTTTTTCAAGATTTCTCCGTCTCCTCCTTGACCTTTGACATGATATGTATTTTGATTACCTAATAGTTCATTCAAAGAACCAGAACAGATTAATTCTCCTTGAGCCAGAATAGCCACGCGATCGCAAATTTGTTCCACTTCACTCAACACATGACTATTAAAAAATATGGTTTTCCCCGATGCTTTCAAAGAGAGAATAATTTCTCGCATTTGGTAACGGCCTAGGGGATCAAGTCCAGACATAGGTTCATCTAAAAAAACCAAATCTGGCTCATTAATTAACGCTTGCGCCATGCCTACACGTTGCAGCATACCCTTAGAATAACGGCGCATTTGCTTTTTCCGCGCATCAGCTTGGGACAAACCGACTAATTCTAATAATTGGGGAATGCGTTGACGTTGTAACTTTTGTGGTATTTGAAACAACCCTGCGGCCAACTGCAAAAATTCCCAACCAGTGAGATAGTCGTATAAATAGGGATTTTCTGGGAGATAACCAATATGTTGCTTAACTTTAGCATCACCTATGGGTTTCCCTAACAATAATCCCCGTCCAGATGTAGGGCGAATAATTCCCAGCAATAATTTTAACAATGTGGTTTTACCCGCACCATTAGGACCCAACAGACCAAAGGTTTCACCTTGGTAAACTTGTAAAGAACAATTTTTGAGAGATACAACTTTTTGATTGAGCCAAAATCCAGTCAGATAGACCTTGCGTAATTCAGAAGTCAGAACTACTGGTTGTTTATCTATGGGATTTTGTTGAGTATCGAGGTTATCTACAACAGAATTCATGGCCGTAAAACTACCAACTACTGACTATTTAGAACTAACTCCAATTTAACCCATACTGAGAATTTTTATAAGACACCTTTAGAACTAGGAATGGTTTCTGCACGACGAGGATCAACTTGCACAGCTATTCGCATGGCTCTAGCAAAGGCTTTAAATGTCGCTTCAATAATATGATGGGAATTAATGCCATCTAATTGGCGGATGTGTAATGTCATTTGGCTATGATTGACCAAGGCGACAAAAAACTCCCGCACTAATTGTGTATCATAATTTCCTACTCGTTGTGTGGGAATTTCTAAACCATAACTCAGGTGAGGTCGTCCAGAAAAGTCTAATGCTACCTGAACTAAGGCTTCATCCAAAGGAGCAAGAAAATTACCAAAGCGGACAATTCCTTTTTTATTACCCAAAGCCTGAAATAAAGCTTGTCCCAAGGTAATAGCAACATCTTCATTGGTATGATGATCATCAATTTCCCAGTCACCTTGGGCTTGAATATCCAAGTCAAAAAGCCCATGGGAGGCGATTTGATGGAGCATATGATCTAAAAAGGGAATACCTGTAGAAACTTTGCATATCCCTGTACCATCTAAATTGATAGTCACATGAATATCTGTTTCACCAGTGGTACGGTGAACTGAGGCTATCCGAGGTGTTTGATTATTTGTCATCTTTTGTCATTTGTTAGTTGTCAGTTGTCAGTAGAAAAAACTTCTCCTCTGCTTCCGGTCGGTGCATCTCGACTTCGCTCGATGTCCGGGACTTGTACTGAGCTGGCGATCCCCTGAGCTAGTCGAAGGATCGAAGTAGGCCGAAACCCTGCACCCCTGTACCCCTACTCTGACTTACATTCCCATAATTTCATACCCTGCATCTACATACAGGATTTGTCCAGTGATACCGCTTGCTAAATCACTACACAAAAAAGCGGCAGTGTTGCCTACTTCTAATTGTGTAACGGTGCGACGTAGAGGGGCTACTTCCTCGACATGATGAATCATATCTAGAATACCACCGACGGCGGAGGAGGCAAGGGTACGGATTGGACCTGCGGAAATGCCATTAACGCGGATGTTTTGTGGTCCAAGCTCTGCGGCTAGGTAACGGACACTAGCTTCTAGTCCAGCTTTGGCGACACCCATAACGTTATAGTTAGGAATTGCGCGAACTGCACCCAAATATGTAAGAGTTATAATACTTCCACCTTCGGTCATTAAAGGTTTCGCTGCACCGCTTAATTGTACAAGTGAGTAGGTGCTAACTTCTAAAGCTGTTTTAAAGCCAGATCGGGAAGTTTCGCTAAAGCCTCCGGTCAAATCTTCTCTTTGAGCAAAGGCCAAACAATGAACTAAGATATCTATTCTCCCCCATTCTTGCCGGATGGTTGCAAAAGTGGATTGAATTTGCTCGTCATTTTCGACATTGCAGGGCAAAAATAAGCTGGGTTGAAGAGGTTCTACTAATTCTGCAACTTTTTTTTCCATTTTACCCTTGTCATCTGGCAAGTAGGTAATGCCCAAATTCGCCCCTGCTTTATGGAGTTGTTGGGCTATTCCCCAAGCAATAGAACGGTTATTGGCAATACCTGTAACTAGGGCATTTTTTCCAGATAGATCCAGCATAGAAATTGCTAATGTAATTCATCATTAGGAGCATACTAGAATCTGACCCTAGTTTGACTTTGTTGGGCTAGAGATTTTCCAAGATGCTGGAATAGGGTGCAATAACTACCCTAAAAAAGATCATGGTGTTTGCAAAAATTCCCAAAAAATTTATAAATTTTCGGCGCAAAACCTGTTGACTATTATCTGTGAAACTACTTATCAATAATTACTAGCTAAACGGAACAATAATTGGGTATCATTATAAACGAAGCAGACGCAATTATGAATTTGAGTATAGGAAAAAACAGAAAGCTTGACGGTGCTTTATTGATTTTTCAGGTGTATTCTTAGGTAATTAGTTTTTGTTTTTCTGGCATTGGGTAGGGGAAGGGAGATGATCGTGACACAAGACAAAGCCCTAGCAAATGTGTTTCGTCAGATGGCAACCGGGGCATTTCCTCCGGTTGTAGAAACGTTTGAACGCAATAAGACGATCTTTTTTCCAGGAGATCCTGCTGAACGAGTTTATTTTCTTCTCAAGGGTGCGGTGAAACTGTCGAGGGTATATGAGGCAGGAGAAGAAATAACGGTAGCTCTGCTCCGGGAAAATAGCGTTTTTGGTGTGCTGTCATTGCTGACAGGAAATAAATCTGATCGATTTTACCATGCAGTGGCCTTTACCACTGTGGAATTGCTTTCCGCGCCGATTGAGCAGGTAGAGCAAGCACTGAAGGAAAATCCAGAATTATCAATGTTAATGCTGCGAGGTCTGTCTTCGCGCATTCTTCAGACGGAGATGATGATTGAAACTCTGGCTCACCGCGATATGGGTTCAAGGTTAATCAGTTTTCTATTAATTCTCTGTCGAGATTTTGGCGTACCTTGCGCTGATGGCATTACCATTGATTTAAAGTTATCTCATCAGGCGATCGCGGAAGCCATTGGTTCTACTCGCGTTACTGTTACCCGCTTACTGGGAGATTTGCGCGAGAAAAAAATGATTTCCATTCATAAAAAGAAGATTACTGTGCATAAACCTGTTGCTTTAAGCAAGCAATTTACTTAAAAAACAAGGTACATGACGTTAGGAGTTATAGAATTTCTGTTTTCTGACTCCTGACTCTTGTATTCTGTTTGATGATCAAACAGAAAAATCTCAAAAATTACCTCAGTTATCCTTTAGCTATCCCGACATAAACCCCACCTCTCACCTGTTCGCGCAAGCGTGCCGCAAGGCATAAGGGAGTGTGTGGAGTACGTCACCCTAATTCCATTTACCCCAGGGAATGGTGGAACGTAGTAAGCTGGATCTGAAAGCATTGCTATAGCTAACAATGACCACTGGGTATATCCTAATTGCAGCAATTTTAATTTTGGGGGGCGTGATTGCTACCGTGGGCGATCGCATTGGCACACGGGTCGGTAAGGCACGCCTCTCACTTTTCAATTTACGCCCGAAAAAAACTGCTGTTATTGTCACTATTTTTACAGGTGGTCTAATTTCAGCGTCAACTTTAGCCATTCTATTTGCGGCTGATGAGGGTTTACGCAAGGGCGTATTTGAGTTGGAGGATATTCAACGGGACCTGGGACAAAAGCGAGAACAACTGAAAATTGCTGAAAGCCAAAAAACTCAGGTAGAGACAGAGTTAAATCAAGCCAAAAAACGACAAAATCAGGCACAAAAAGAATTACAAGCTATTAATAAATCTTTACAAGCAGTAAATATTAAACAAAAAGCTACCCAAAGTCAGTTAAATAAAACTTTGAGCCAACAGGCCCGAACCCAAGCAAAATTGAATGAAAATCAAAAACGTCTGGGTGAGGTAGTGATTCAGTATCAACAAGCCAGAACGGAATTACAAACTTTATATAATCAGCGCCAGACATTACAAAAGGCAGTAACCGGGTTAAAAGCAGAACGGGAAAGATTATATACTGAGGCTAAAGCAGCAATTGAGGAAGCTAAGACGGCGATTGAAGAACGCGATCGCAAAATTGCTAAGTTAGATAAGTTAATTCAAAATCGTAATTTAGAAATTAAACAGCGAGAGGAAATTATTGCTGTGAGAGAATCTCGCTTGCAAGAATTAGAGAAACAACAACAATTTTTAGAGCGGGAAGTAGCCAGACTAGAAAAATATTATCAGTCCTATCGTGATCTGCGATTGGGTAAATTAGCTTTAGTTAGGGGTCAAGTCATCGCTGCTGGGTTAGTTACTGTAGAAAACCCCAATGCCGCACAGGCGGTAATTATCCAAATTCTCCAGGAAGCTAATCGCAATGCTAATATTCTCTTGTCTGAACCTGATGCTACCCCCACAAATAAAGAAATTTTGCGTGTCACTAAAGATCAAACTCGGCAACTAATTGCACAAATTAAAGATGGTCGAGAATATGTGGTGCGAATTTTCTCCGCAGGTAATTATGTCAGAGGAGAAAAGCAAATAGAATTTTTTGCAGATGCGGCCCGAAATCAATTGGTATTTTCTGCTGGGGAGGTACTGGCCACGACTACAGCCGATTCAAAAAATATGACATCTGAACAAGTGCGTCAACGCCTAGAGTTGGTAATTTCTGCGTCTCAATTTCGCGCCCGCAATGCTGGAATAGTTGAAGATGTACAAATAGAAGGAACTTTTTTGCGGTTTGTTAACCAATTGCAGCAAATACAACAAGAAGTAGAGATTAAAGCTATAGCCGCAGAAGATACTTATACCGTAGGTCCGTTGAGAGTTAAATTAGTGGCTCTTTTAAATGGAAAAATTCTTTTTAGTACATAATAGGCAAGGGGCAATACTATGACTAAACGCCACGCTACGCTAACGACTTCGCTCAGTAACCAGAGGCAAGAGGCAAGAGGCAGGGGAGAAGAGGAGAAGATTTTTTCCCACTGTCAACTGTCAACGGACAACTAACAAATGACTAATACACAACCTGTAATTTTAGGATTTGATCCCGGTCGTGATAAATGTGGGATTGGGGTAATGGGACTAGATCGGCAATTGTTATATCATGAAGTTGTATTAGCGAATGAAGCGATCGCTAATATTGAAAGACAACTGCAACAATTCCCTGTATCCTTAATGGTGATGGGGGATCAAACCACCGCTAAACAGTGGAAACAACGATTACATCAAGAATTAAATCAGCCGATTAATATTATTTTAGTTGATGAACGTTACACGACTTTAGAAGCACGCGATCGCTATTGGCAGATGTATCCACCCCAAGGTATTACTAAAATATTACCCAAGGGTATGCGTCAACCTCCACGGCCAATAGATGATATTGTGGCCATTCTCTTAATTGAAAGATATCTGAACCGACTTACTGACAAATAATTTAGGCGTTGATGAATTGAGGTATGAAATTGAAAAATCAAAAAAATGAAACTCTTACTCTCTGAGACTCTGCGCCTCTGCGTGAAATAAAATCATACTCTTAATCAGCAACGCCCTGATTTAAAGTTCAGCCCGAATTGTAAAAGCATAATCTCCTCCAGGTTCTAACTGATAATCTTGTTGTTCTAAAAAGCGGCCTAGAGGTTCTTTAATCAAAGCACGACCCTGAGAAGGCTTAACAGAAAGTTCTCCCCGCAGGAAATGCCACTGGAAATGCCACTGAAAATTACCAGCGCTAACTTCACCTTCAAGAAAGCCTTGTTGCCAAGATTGACGGGTAACTCTCACATGGGCAGTAGTTTCTGGCAGACGTTTAGCACTCACGTTGATTTGATATCAAGTATGGGATAATGAACTTTGTTTATTACTGTTATCTCCCACTACGTAAAATCCAAAGTAGTGGGTTTTATTTATTTTTATTAAATATCAACTATATCAGATTCTATGGAATTAACACCAGTATCATCTAGAACTATTTGTCAAGACTGTGCTTTTTATATTAATTTGGAATGTACTAACCCTGACGAATCAGAAGTTAATGATACTACCATCATTTTCTGTAATTCCTTCACTCCAGCAGCAGAAATTGATAGTCCTTGTGTATCATTTGGTAATGGGGATGAGTAAGATTTTTGACACTCCTCTGGCTAAAGCCGAGGGGATTCTACATTCATCGTCAAAACTTGCTCAACCAGGTTTGCACCCTTACGGGTTCGCCAGTCACTCGTGGGGGAAACCCCCAAGACCGCGCTGGCTCACCAAGTAGAGTAGAGGCTTCAACTCCTGTAGTGACATTTTAATCCTACTTTATATATCCTAATTATGCTTTAATGATCTTTGTTGCTTCTAGTTCTAACCACATTTGCTGATAAATGATAGCACCATCATTTTGTAGAGGATTATATACTAAGTATTTTTCTATAAGTTCAGCCATAAAATCTTCATATAAAGTTGTGGGTATTCTACTACTTAAAGAAATCCAGGTGTGTCGTAAACAGGTTTCAAAAATTTCTTTAGTTTCACAGGTCATAGTCTCTAGGTAAGTATTTATTTTTTCTACATTCAATCCACTATCTTTTAATAATTGACAATATTGTTCTGGTTCATAAAAACCATAAACCACTTTATCACCTAAGGTACTTTGCCATTTTTGATTTTTAATTAAATCAGCAACTACGCTATTGATTACTTCTAGTTTACCTTGACATGGAACAATTAAAGCTAATTTACCAAGATTTTTCAGACTTTTTACTATACCTAAAAAAACTGGGAGATGATTAACTATGATATGTAATGATCCAAAGCATACAATTACATCAAATTCATTGATAAAATTTAGATTTTGAGCATCACCAGATGCAAAACTCAGATTAGAATAAATATTTTCTGGGAACTTTGTTCTGGCAAAATTAATAATTGGCTCATAGTTATCAATTCCTAAAACTTCTCCCTTGGGGACATAAGCAGCGATTTCAGCAGTTATTTTTCCATCGCCACATCCAATATCTAAAATTTTTTCATTTCCTTTAAGATTCAGTCCTTTTATTAAATTTTTAGCTTTTTCATGATGGAAAAATTGGCTTTGATAATATAATTCTACATTTGATTGGTACATATATAGGTCTTAAGTGTTCAAAAGATACTATCAACCAGGCAAATAACAAGCAAAGCTGCGGATGTGTACAGTTACAAAAGTTTTTGGTCAGTTAGGAATTGCTGCTTTAGATGGGACAGGAATAATTAAACGCAAAGGCAAAACCATTAATTCAGCAAATCTGGTTCTTGCTGGACAATCATCTCATACAAAGGTTGAAAGCTAAACCAACCCATTTCAGGAGTGCCAACTTGTCCATAGGCTATTTTGGCATATTGTGGTTTAATTAAATGGGGTTTTCCGGCTGCTTGTGCCAATAATTGGGCTTGACAGGAACGCTCCATTGTGATGAACCACCATGCAGCCGCATCAATGGTTTCACCTACTGTCAATAAGCCGTGATTTTGGAGAATAATCGCTTTATTTTTACCCAGAGTTTGGGCAATGCGTTTACCTTCTGATGGGTCGAAAACCACACCTGTATATTCAGTAAATATACTATGATCTTCGTAAAAACTACAGGCATCTTGGGTGATGGGGTCAAGCAGACGGCCTAGACTAGACCAGCTTTTACCGTAGATAGAATGGGCGTGGGCTGCGGCGACTACGTCAGGACGGGCAGCATGAACTTGAGAATGAATAGCAAACGCTGCGCCATTTACTGAACGATTGCCGTAAATTACATCACCTTGATGATTAACCAGTAGGAGGTCGCTAACACGAATTAAACCAAAGTGCATTCCCAAGGGGTTAACCCAAAAATTATCAGGGTTTTCGGGATCACGGACTGTAATGTGTCCAGCAATACCTTCATCAAAACCGAAACGGGAAAACAGGCGAAAAGCTGCTGCAAGTCGCTGTTGACGGTGTAATCTTTCTTCGGGGATGGAGTTAAATGTGGGAATTTGGCGAATATTGGGGTTGGGGATAGCTGTCTCTATCATAAGAGAGTTTTTTGGCAAGTATGTTTAGCAGAGAATGCGATCGCTATTGTATCCCTAAATGCAACACAAGTCCTTGTAACCATCCTTGTAATCCGAAGTTATGGAATGGACATTCTATGGTATTGTATCGGTAGTTTTTATAAAAAATTCCCTAGATAATGAATATTATTCTTACATCTATTCCTGATATTATCATCATTGAACCGAAAGTTTTTCAAGATTCACGGGGATTTTTTTTGGAATCTTACAACCAAAAAACATTCACAGAAAAACTAGGAATTACACCGAACTTTGTCCAAGATAATCACTCGAAATCTGAATATAATGTGTTGAGAGGATTACATTATCAAATTATCCAACCTCAAGGTAAATTAGTTCGTACCATTGTGGGGTCAATTTATGATATTGCTGTAGATATTAGAAAAAACTCCCCGACATTTGGCCAGTGGGTAGGTTGTGAACTCAACGCGGAAAACAAACGCCAATTGTGGATACCGCCAGGTTTTGCACATGGGTTTCTGGTACTTTCAGAAGTCGCCGAAGTTATGTATAAAGCTACAGATTATTATGCACCAGAAGGCGATCGCTCTATCTTGTGGAATGACCCAGATTTAGCAATAGATTGGCCTCTCAAAACAGCCCCAATTTTATCAGTTAAAGACAGCAACGCGCAAAAATTTAAAACCGCCGAAGTTTATGAATAAATCAATATTATTAATCGGTAATAACGGACAAGTTGGTACAGAACTACAAAATATCCTTTCATCTGACTATCAAGTTATTGGGTTAGCACGTCCCGAAATAGATTTAACTCAAGGTCATAACTTACGCCAAATTATCCAAGCAGTTAAACCGGAAATAATTATTAATGCGGCTGCTTATACAGCAGTAGATAAAGCTGAAAGTGAAGCAGAAATAGCTCATAAGGTTAATGCTATCGCTCCACAAATTATCGCCGCAGAAAGTCAAAAACTAGGCAGTTTCTTAATTCACATTTCCACAGATTACGTATTTGATGGCAATAGTAATTATCCCTATCAAGAAACTGATATTACCAATCCATTGAGTATGTATGGCCAAACAAAATTGGGGGGAGAAATGGCAATTCAACAAGCTTGTGCTGATTATATAATTTTACGCACAGCTTGGGTTTATGGATCGTATGGTAAAGGTAACTTTGTCAAAACTATGCTACTAGTTGGTAAAGATAGGCCAGAAGTGAGAGTAGTTGCAGATCAAATTGGTAGTCCTACTTGGTCCCATGATATCGCTGACACAATTAGTAAAATTATCCCCCAATTAAGCTCAGAAATTTCGGGAATTTATCACTATACAAATAGTGGTGTGGCTAGTTGGTATGATTTTGCTATAGCTATTTTTGAAGAAGCGCAAAAACTGGGTTTCCCGGTGCAAATTAACCAAGTTATCCCCATTACCACCTCCGAATATCCCACACCAGCAAAACGTCCTGCTTATTCCGTTCTCGCTTGTAGAAAAATATCGCAACTTTTGGGAACTTACCCCCCACATTGGCGACAAAGACTCATATTAATGTTAAAAGAATTAAAGGAGAAATCCCTATGAAAGCATTGATTTTATCTGGTGGAAAAGGTACAAGATTACGCCCTTTAACCTATACAGGAGCAAAACAACTTGTCCCAGTTGCCAACAAACCAATTTTATGGTATGGCATCCAAGAAATGGCTGATGCTGGAATTACTGATATTGGAATTATTATCAGCCCAGAAACCGGGGAAGAAGTCAAAAATAAAACGGGAAATGGTGACAAATTTGGTGTTAATATCACCTATATTTTACAAGAACAACCGGCAGGATTAGCCCATGCGGTGAAAGTTGCGCGGCCTTTTTTAAAGGCTTCGCCATTTGTGATGTATTTAGGAGATAACTTAATTCAACAAGGTGATTTAAGTTCATTTTTAGATAAATTTACCCAACAACAACCAGAAGCATTAATTTTATTAAGAGAAGTAGATAATCCTAGTGCCTTTGGTGTAGCGACAGTTGATGAACAAGGTAGAGTATTACAGTTAATTGAAAAGCCTAAAATTCCCCCTTCAAATTTAGCTTTGGTAGGGGTTTATTTCTTTTCACCTGTTATTCATGATGCCATTTCTTTAATTAAACCTTCACTAAGAGGAGAATTAGAAATAACTGATGCTATTCAATGTTTAATAGATCAAGAAAAACAGGTTTCAGCTTGTAATCTTGATGGTTGGTGGTTAGATACAGGTAAAAAAGATGATTTATTAGAAGCTAACCGTTTAATTCTGGATACCTATTTAAAGAAATCAATTTTAGGTGATATTGATAGTAAAACCCAAATTACTGGTAGAGTGCAAATTGGTGCTGAATCTAAAATTATCAATTGTACAATTCGTGGTCCTGTGGTAATTGGTAATAACTGTCATTTAGAAAACTGTTTTATCGGTCCCTATAGCAGTATTGCTGATAATTGCACACTCATAGAAACAGATTTAGAACATAGTGTGGTGTTAGAAGGTGCAAAAATTACGGGCATTCAGCAACGAATTATTGATAGTTTAATTGGACAACGCGCCCAATTAGGTATCGCCCCCCGTCGTCCTAAAGCATTACGGTTTTTAATTGGTGATGATTCGCAAATTGAATTGACTTAAAGAGACATCTCCGAAAAAGATTGTAGAGACGTTCCATGGAACGTCTCTACAAGGGTTCTGGAAAACGCACATTTAATTTCCGGAGATGTCTAAGGCAATTTATTTTTATCCTGGACTTACGCAAAACCTACTTCAAATACTGTCATTGCGACGTAAGGAAGCAATCTCAAACCCCTACGTTTCGTGACTGGGAAAC
>OGVQ01000064.1_pt1 | contig 28386 bp, 27 predicted proteins | sample 1575801 | NCBI WGS metagenome assembly OGVQ01 (sample SAMN07581550, study PRJEB24739) | freshwater metagenome | place: Singapore | collected 2015-04 | reverse complement strand
TCCCAGTCACGATAATACGGCGTTGGGCAGCAGCCTTAGGTGCGGAGACATAACTTGGAGTTGGAATTGCAGTCGGTTCCCAAGTACCTGAATTCTGATTAGCACTCCCTTTAGGAAGGATGACGATGCTCTGCACTTCCTCGGTATAAGAAGCAACACGTTCAGAGAGCGGAGTCCATTGTTCGCCTGATGAATGGCCTTCGAAGATTGTTCGCTTGGTATTTATGCTCTTAGAGCGCGCGATGATTTCAGAGTAATTGCGGGAAGAAGGTTGTGATGAAACTTTCTGAATTGAACGAGCCCGTTTGATTTCTTCTTGAATTAAGTGGATCTGATGGCGCGCATGGACAACATATAAAGCAAAGGCAGAAATTGGAAGAGTCACAATGATTGGTGAAACAAGTCCGAAGATTGCAAAGAAACTCACCACAACCGTTAAGCCAATGATTGAAAAGAACAAGATGCGACGAACTGCAACCTGTTGCTCGCGACGACGTGCGATCTCCTCATAATCAGGAGCTGCATTTCCCGAGGTAACTCCCACAACTTTCATCGTCTTTTCGAATTTCTCGACTGTGCGACCAGAAACTTCTTCATGAGTGGTGATCCATCGGGGAAGGAAATAGGTAATCCACATTCCTACGATGATGAGGTAAATGAGTCCTGATCCCACGAATCCCAACCCTAAAGGTAAGAATTGGACTTTTCGGGTATTTCCCCCGTCGTTATGCGAGATTTTTTTTGTGAGGTTAGAACCGCGGATTCTCTTTTACATAACAGAGATGGTCACGCCAAGCCCCGTCAATATGGAGATATCTCGGCCTTAATCCTTCGAAAACATATCCGGATTTCTCAGCTACTCGTTTTGATGCCGCATTTTCAGGTCTTAGATTTATTTCAATCCGATGTAAACCAAGTTCTTCCAAACCGTAACGAGTTAACTCTCGAACCGCTCTCGTTGTTAGACCTTTATTGGCATATCTCCGGTCAATCCAATAACCGATATGGCCCCCGCGATACGCGCCATATGAAATACCTCCAAGTGTGATCTGCCCAATCAAATTACCCGCATACCAAATCGCAAGTGAGAGAGAGCGCCCTGATCTTCCTTCGCGTTGGTGGTACTTAACCATCTCGAAATAAGTTGGAAGATTCCTATTCTCTTCCGCAATCGGAGATGTGGCTTCCCAAGGGCTTAGCCATTCACGATTAACTCTTCGAACCTCAAGCCATGCACCACGGTCGCGATATCGAAGTGGCCGGAGCGTGATCTCGCCATCGGTCAGGACCAGGGGCCAAGCGCTCATAGAGATTTGAGACATGGTTAAGTGAAGCGACGTTCCAAAACTAAGACATCGACTTCTTCTCCTGCGCGTGCACCGGCAGAACTTTCCGGAATTATGACAAGCCCCGTTGCATCTGAGAGTGAGACAAGGTCACTTTGATTCTCGATCGCTGTGACAAGTCGTCGTTGGGGGTTATCGGTCGAGAGGATGCCCCGAATAAATGAGTGGCGACCAATCTCGCTCGTTACATCGTTGGTGAGGGTTGCTTTGATAACTGGGCGGTGAATGTCGTAGAGCCCCATCATGTTAATGCTTACAGATTAAGCTGATGTGCAGCTAAACCGTATAATTAAACAACCTGAAGTTACAGTAACACAAGCATCTTGCTTGTATTAATTATTCAAGTTAAAGGCACAACAGATTAGTTACAAATTTTAGCAACTTGTCCTGCTCAAAAATTACCATCAACAAATTATGAACCAGCGACTAACTCAAGAACAATTAAACCAAATTATTGCGGAAGTTCAAGGTTTACAATTGCGTCAAGAAGTGGAATTTGATCAACAGCAAATTCAGGAAATTTTACAAGAGTTAAATTTACCACCAGAATTATTAGATGAAGCTGTAATTCAACTACGTCGTCGTCAAGCTTTGGAAGTAGAACAACGTCGCAATAAAATGATTATAGCAGGAGTATTTGCGACTGTGATTATAGCTATGGGAGGATTCTTCTTTGTTAATCAACAACAGAGTTCTTTACTGGCTAATGTTTCTGTTCAAGAAGATAAAATTACCTTGGCTGATAATCGAACTTTGCCAATAATTGATCGTCAATCTAATCCTGAACTTTTTTATCGGATCACTTTAAAAGATGCACCAATAGGTAAAAAATTATCTCTTACTTGTAATTGGATTGATCCGAGTGGTCAAATTGTTAAACAAAATAACTATCAAACCCGCGAAATTAAAAATTCTATTTGGGATACCTATTGCCGTTATACTATTAATTCTAGTGCAAATGTAGGTAATTGGAAAGTAGAAACATTACTAGAAGGAAGAAAAATTAGCGAAGAAACATTTATAGTTAAATAAGCTGTTGTGCATTTAGTTTGTATGACCAAGATCCCCGACTTCTAAGATCAATTGATCATTTATGGACACAATAAATAAAAGAAGTCTGGGATCTTATACCCTCACCTGAATTTTGAAATAATTTACTAAAATATATTATACTCATCAATAAATTATAGTTTAGACTATATGTTTCCCTATCATTTTATCGGTTATTGGGGTCATCAAAAACAAGAACTTCCGCACCAAAACAGGCCAGGAATAAAAACAGAAAGTAAGGCAGAAAAATTTTTTTGCAATATTATTTATATAGGTTGTCATTCTGTACCGATGTTACCAGAAAATACCATTGCAGCTATGTCAGCGTCGGGATTTTCTGAACCTGATACTTGGGTAAAGATAGAAGAAAATAGATTAATTCTGGGTAGAGAAGCATTTGGAAGAGTTCCTTTATTTTGGACTCAACAAAATAATGTAATTTGGTTTGCTTCTCAATTAAAATTACTTTTAGAAATTAGAGAAAATCCAGAAATTAGTATTGCTGGTTTATATGGTTATAGTTGTTTTTCTTATATTCCCAATCCTTTAACTCCTGTGAATCATATTTTTTCGGTAGCTGCGGGAGATGAGATAATTTTTGATATTGATAATATTAGCAATCATCAAGTTAGAAAAATTTATCAATGGAAGGAATCAAAAGAACAAATTGCAGATGAAAATACTGCAACTTCTCAATTACAAAAATTACTAAAAAATTCCATAGAAAACCAAATTACTGATTTAAAAGATGAACCTGTAGGAGTTTTCCTATCAGGTGGTTTAGATTCTTCAATAGTTGCTGCTTTATTGGTACAAGCAGGGGTAAAAGTTCGCGCTTATGCGTTAGATTTTGGTCAGTTTGGTATTTCTGAATATCCCTATGCGGAACAGGTAGCGCAGTTTCTGAATATTCCCTTAATTAAAGTTGATGCTAGTCCCCAGAATATTAAAAATGCCATTATTCCCACAGTTAAAGCTTTAGATTTACCTTTTGGTGATGGTGTAACCGTTCCTTTATATCTATTAAATCAAGTTGCTAGTCAAGAAACTCAGGTGATTTTTAATGGTGAAGGTGGTGATCAATTATTTGCAGGGTGGACAAATAAACCTTTAATTGCTGCGGGTATTTATCAAGCTGAACATCCTCAAAAAAATGAAAGTTTTATTCACCAATATTTGCGAACTTTTCACCGTCTTTGGGGTTATGAAAAACAGGTTTATCAACCAGAAATTTATACTCAGATTCAGAGTTTAAATGCCCAGGAATGGCTGTTAGATGCTCTTGATACTCGTTTTTGTCCTTCCTTATTACATCGTTTGCGTCGTGCTAGTTTGATGTTAAAAGGAGCGCAAAATATCCATCCCCGTGCGACTGCGTTGGGATTTGCTCAGGGGTTAAATGTGCGATCGCCTTTTTGTGATTTACTATTAGCAGAATGGACTTTTCAACTATCTGGAGAACTCTGTTTACAAGGTACTTGTGAAAAGTATATACTCAAACGTGCTGTAGAAAATTGGCTTCCATCAGAAATTGTTTGGAGACAAAAGCGGGGTATGGGTGTTCCCTTAACCTCTTGGTGTGTAAAGAATTTTTGGCATGATATCGGTAATTGGCTAAATCCTGGTATACTAAAGGCAGAAAATATTTTTTACCCTGATATAGCAGCACAAATTATTACAGGACAATTAGGAGGAAATATTCAAGGACGACGGATAGGTGAGATACTGTGGTTGCTGATGATGTGGGAACTTTGGTATACTCACGTTTTTGGAATCAAACTAGGTTCAAAGTCTTGGAATCATCCATTTTTATTCCCTAATTGGTTATGGAAACAATACAAAAAATTCCAACCTTAACAACTCCATTTTCGCTAGAACTCGCTCAGGAATTATTACAAATTTACGGTTCTCCTTTATATGTTTATGATGGTGATATTTTACGCCAAACTATTTCCCATATTACCAAGTCTTTCACTTATCCCCGCACCCAGTTTCATTTTGCGAGTGTCACAAATGGCAATATTGCATTATTAAAAATATTTAAAAATGCTGGTTGGGGACTTCATGCAAATACCCCAGGAGATATTTATTTAGGTTTAAATGCTGGTTTTGCACCCGATAATATTGTGTATAGCGGTAGTAATTTGAATCGGGAGGAAATGTCACAGGTTTTAAATTGGGATGTGACTACTCTGAATTTAGATAGTATTTCTCAGTTGCGTTTGTTGTGTGAAATTTTTTTAGATTACCCACAGGAAAAGTTAAATATTGGTTTACGTTTAAATATTTCAGAAGATAGTCGCATTGGTGTTGGTTTAGCTGATTTTAATCAAGCTGTTGCTATTGCTAAAAAGGCAGGTTTAAAAATTACAGGATTACATTTTTATCGGGGTACGGGAACTAACGCGACTTCTGCTTTTACTGACGCAATTGATCAGATTTTAGAGATAGGACAAAATTTACCAGATTGGCAATATTTAGATTTTGGTGGTGGTTTTGGTTATCCCTATCATCATCAAGGTGCAGCTTTTAATTGGCAAATATTTGGAGATGAATTAAGTAAAAGAATTAGCAACTTAGATAAAAATATTAATTTAATTATTGAACCAGGACGTGCTGCTGTAGCTGGTTGTGCAACAATGTTAGCAAAGGTTGTATCTGTAAAATGGCAAAATCAAAAACAAATTGTTGGTGTAGATTCTACTATAGCTAATATTTCCGTTCCTGCTGTACATGGAGGTTATCGAGAAATCGTAAGTTGGAAAAATCCAACTTCTGAAAATTATCTCACTGATATTTGTGGAAATACCACATATTCACGAGATTATTTAGGTAAAAATTGCCAATTACCCGCTTTAGAAATTGGTGATATTATCGCTATTTTAGATGTTGGTGCTTATGGTTATACGATGTCATCTCACTTTTTACATCGTCCTAAACCTGGGGAGATTTTAATAGAACATAGGACACATCGTTTAATTAGAAAACGTGAAGATTACAGCGTTTTATTGAATAATCAAATCTGCTAACTCCAGATCCCCGACTTCTCAGATAACTTATTCATTTGATGACAAGATTTAAACAAGAAGTCGGGGATCTTCAACACATTACCCATTACCCATTGCCAAAAAACTTATGAAATGCATTAACTGTGGAACTGAGAATAATTTAAAAGACAGAACAGGGAACCAAGGAAGATGTAAACAATGTCATCATCCTTTTGCTTTTGAACCAACTACAATGGGAAATGTGAAAATTACAGATCCTATGTTTGCTAAAATATTAGCTGATATTTCTGCTAACAATACTTTATATTTTACACCCAAACAACTGTTATATTTTCTGGAAAATCGCATCCGACGTAAAGCATCTTCAGTCGGAGGAAATATCGGTTCATATATATTCTTCAACATTTGGGTAACGGGTTTTTTCGGAGGATTTACCAGTGTATTTTTACCTAATTCTTTCCTAGTTTGTAATTTAATTTATCAGGTAATTACAATTATTCGTTTATATCAACAAACCAAATCTCCTCAACTCAATTATACAGGACGTAAAGCTAGTGCAAAATCTTTAAAAATTGTTGGTATTTTGATTTTATTAGTAGGAAGTTTGATTAGTTTTCTACTAAAATCTCCACCAATTATGATTGCTGTAATTATTTTAGGAGGTGCAGCATTATTTCTCAGTCAACAAAAAATTGATCCTGCTACAAGTATTCAAGATTTGATAGTTTCTCTATCCTCCGTGGAAGGTTGGTTAACAAAATGGCAGGAAATTAATGGTACAATTGATAAAGTATTACCCTCCGTACAAAAACAAATCATTTCCGAAGCTAATTCAACATCTATAAATCCTGAAGTTACAGCTTATAGTTTTGATAGATTGGTAGTGTGTGATAGTGCTAATATTGCACAATTATTAATTGCTAATAACTTCCACTTTGAAAATAACTGTGCAATTTTGAGTATTACCGGTTATCCTCAAAGCATTTTTACCACAACTATGGAAATGGTTAAACGTAACCCAGATTTACAAGTGTTTGCTTTACATGATTGTAGTCCTAAAGGTGTTAGTTTAGTCCATCATCTTCGTAGTAGTGAAACTTGGTTTTTAAATAATGATGTCACAATTATTGATGTAGGTTTATTACCTCGTCAAATTCTGGCAAATGAGCGGGGAATGTTTGTCCAAAATACAGCTTCTTTAGCTAAAAAAGCCACAGAATTACCTTTAGAAATTCGTCAAACATTATCTAACGAAGAATTATCTTGGTTAGATGCTGGTAATTTTGTTGAGTTAGAATCTTTTAGTCCACAAATTTTAATTAAAGTTCTCAGAAATGGTATTTCTGGAAGTCCGAATTTAGCAAGTGATGATAGTAGTATGATTTTCATAGGTGATTCTGGTAATGATATTTATATGGTAGAAAGTTTTGGTTAAGTGAAAATAGGTGTAGTCATGACTAATTGTAGGGAAGGTAACAAAATTTCAAACCAATCATCTTCAACTTCAAATGGATCAAGAAACTGATTATCTAGAGTACCTTTACTACTATTAATCCAACCAGAAATAAAACGGTAATTACTCCATTCGTAAGCTAAATGACGATGATTTTCACAAGACAAAAAATGGTCTACACTTCCCACAGGTTCATACATTACACTATAACCACAAAGATTATTAAAACCATCAGCTAAATCACTTTTGAATTTTGACCAATAATCTAACCATTTTTGTTCAGAAAAATTAAAGCTACTTTGATAGTCTTTTGCACCATCTTGAGTATTAATTTGGTAGATAATTTCTGGGGTTTGTTCTGTATTTCTTTGCGGATAAGCGGGTTGTTCTACCCAATTTCCGCTAAGTACCCACCAAGCAACATCTAGTAAAAAGCTTTTACCTAGTCCATTATCACCAGTAAAAATGTTGAGTCTATCCGCAAATTCAACATCAAATTGAGCAGATGGTCCAACTGACCTTAAATGAAGTTCTTTTAGCATTTGACTATTTCTTCAATCCTGATTTATTCACCTGTAACCAAATTTCCAAACTCACCAATAACCATAGTTTAACACCATAACGCCCCCAAATATCACCTTGAAAATCTAACCAGTTCCGCAATATGTCCTGATTGATATAGGCAGAAATTTCACTATTTCTATTTAACAATAATTTTCGCGCTTCTTTTTGCCAATATTTCCTAAATCCTAATTGTACAGGAACCATCATTCCACTTTTAGGACGATCAATAATCGTATCTGGTAAAAGATCCCTGACTGCATTTTTTAAAACGGCTTTTTCTTCTACTCCTGAAAGTTTATATTCTGGAGGAATTTGCATACTAAAATCAACGACTCGCTGATCAAATAGAGGTGATAATCCTTGTAAACCTGCTGCTTGAGTTAAGTTATTTACCTTTGTTAAAATCTGATCTGCACCTTTAAATTTAATATTCAATGTCATTAATCTATTTAAATAATTAACATCGCTATTCAAATCATGGTAAAATACAGATGATTCATTTTTTAAAATTTGCCAAACTTCGGTTTTTAAAAGTTGTGGTAAATCTAAAGCACACTTTTGAAAAGATATTAAATAAGCTTGGAGAGAATCTTGATTATTAATGGCACTATATAAACTATTAATTAACATTGGTTGATTTTTTGGACCACCAAAACAAGGATCTCCTCCTTCTCCATTCAGGGTAATTCCTACGTTATCTCGTGCTAGTTTCCCAACTAATAAATTTGGAACTGTTAACGGATCACCTATAGGATCATCTAAATATAACATTGTTTCTGGTAGACGTTCCCACATATCCCGAAAGGTGATTTCTAAGATGTGGTGTTGAGTGTGACAATATTGGGAAACTAAACTAGAAAATTCTAATTCATTGGGTGTTTCTATACCAAAGTGAATGGAATAAGTATGAACTGGTGCATGATGTAATTTTGCTGTTAATGCGGTAATACTGCTAGAGTCTAAACCACCAGAAAGAAATACACCAACGGGTTGATCTTTCGGTAAATATTCTTTAACAACTTGTTTAAGTAAAGTAAGTAATTGATCACCATACCATTCTAAAGGTTGATTTTTATCTATTATTTGTTCTTGCAGTTGCCAATAGTTATAAACTTGATAAGATGGTATTTTTATCAATGTTCCAGGACGAATTTCTTTGATATCTTGCCACAGTGTTCTTTCTCCTGGCACAAATGCACAACATAAATAATCTCGTAATGCAATGACATCTAAATTATGGCTGCGATAGGGTGCAAGGGTGATTAATTTAGGGGCAATCCAGGAAGTTAAACTATGAGTAGTATAATATAAAGTCCTGCTGCCTATGGCATCTCTGACTAAATATAATTCTTGCTTTTCTCGATCCCAAATTACTAAGCTAAACATTCCTATTAATAGGGATAAACATTCAGAATGATATTTTTCCCAAAGTTGAGAAATGATTTGTTGATTACTAATGTTATCGTGATCAAGTGCTAATTTCTGGAGTAATTCTAAACGATTACTTAACCAAATATCACCAACTACTATAAATCTTTGACTAGGGCTAATAGCAAAATTTTCTGGTGTAGAAATAACTGCAAATTGATCATCTTGCCAAATTACATCTTCTCGTAAATTATCTAACTTGCCATAAGCTACACGCCAGCTAGGATTTAATCCAATATTTGTAATAGGAGATTGTGATTTTTTAAAAAAATTAAATAGCATTAGTTTGGATAATTAATATTTGATTTTTTTTAGAGGATAATTGATGTACGCTTAGAAATATCTGTACTTTTAGTTTACGTTTCTAATATCAATACCTTGTCCATTTTCTGTAGGTTGGGTTAAGCGACAGCGCAACACAACGGATTTGTTGGGTTTCATGCTATTGCTTCGCAACGTTAACGCGAACAACTCAACCTACAAATTAAGGTTTTTTCCAATTTGGAAAAGGTATCTGAATATATAAAGTAATTAGTACACAACAGCGTAAATCAACTATCCATACTCCCAAAATATACAAAGTAGCTAAAAACCTGAGAAAATGGTTTTTTAATTGCTAATTTGTCTAATTAGCAGCTAGTTTCATCACTTCGAGACGAAAGAGAACAACAGTTAATATCGTTCAAACATACTTTACCCCATTGTAATGCCCAACGCACCAAGGCCACACGGTTATCAGTTTTAGTCTTGGTGAGAATATTGCTGATATGGTTATCAACTGTACGTTTACTAATTTCCAGTTTTCCTGCAATTTCTTGGTTAGTTAAGCCAGCGGCCACTAAGTCTATAATTTGCAGTTCTCTGTCTGACAGACTAACATTTGTCCCAGACTCACTTGCAGCCATGACTTACTATTCCTCCCTTAGTATATGTACTCAAGTCTTATTTCTCATTTTAGAAGATTCTTTCCGAGGTAGATAATTTTAAATGTTGCTAATAATACTAATGCAAAGATTTTCTTTTGATTTTAGGTTTGTAGTCATAGAAGCTACAGATCAAATGTGTTTATTGTAACTAGGATTTATAAAAATGTATTTTATTGCTTACCTGAGAAGTACCATAGTGTCAAACTAGATTGATAATGCCCCATCGTAAATCAAAAATGATATGAGTAATCCCTCTGTTTTATGTCTTGGCGAAGTTTTGTTTGATTGTTTAGCGGATCAATTAGGGCTGAAACTAGAAGAAGTCAAATCATGGACTCCCTACCCCGGAGGAGCGCCAGCTAATGTGGCCTGTGCTTTGGTGAAGTTGGGGACATCAGCAGGATTTATTGGTGCAGTGGGGGCAGATGAACCTGGGAACACACTAGTAACATTATTAGCAGACGTTGGTGTAGATACAACGGGTGTACAACGACATTCTACAGCGCCAACGAGACAAGTTTATGTAGTTAGGGATTTAGCGGGCGATCGCTCTTTTGCCGGTTTTGGTAAATACCATACTTCAGAATTTGCTGATACTCGCCTCCAAGCAGCACAATTACCACCCGCGCTCTTTGATGAAGCCGATTTTTTGGTAGTAGGAACACTAGAATTAGCTTATCCCGAAAGTGAAAAAGCTGTTTTGCGAGCGTTGGAGTTAGCAGAACAATATGATCTGAAAATTATTCTTGATGTCAATTGGCGACCTGTATTTTGGCAAGATGAAAATACAGCTAAAACCAAAATTTTGGCATTATTAAAACGATTTGATTTCCTCAAACTGACCAAAGAAGAAGCACAATGGTTATTTGAGACTATAGATCCAGGAGCAATTACTTACAGACTTAATTCCTTAGAAGGAGTTTTAGTGACAGATGGGGAAAATGGTTGCGCCTATTGTTTAGGTGAAAACGAAGGTAAATTACCTGCTTTTGCTATATCTGTTGTTGATACAACTGGTGCAGGAGATAGTTTTTTGGCTGGATTTATCCATCAATTACAACAAGTAGGAATTCACAGTCTTAAAGATGGAGAAATAGCAAAAAAAATTGTCACCTATGCCAGTGCTGTGGGGGCATTAACTACTATTAAACCAGGAGCGATCGCCTCTCAACCAACTGCCGCAGAAGTAGCTGCTTTTCTATCTTACCATCAACTTTAAAATGTAACTGATTCCAAGTTAATAAGATCCCCGACTTCTGAGATCAATTGATTATTTATGGACACAATAAATAAAAGAAGTCGGGGATCTGGGTAAGAAGGACGATAAAAGAAAAAGTTAATAAGATCCCCGACTTCTGAGATCAATTGATTACTTATGGACACAATAAATAAAAGAAGTCGGGGATCTGGGTAAGAAGGACGATAAAAGAAAAATGCTCTTGATTCGGGATTCCTGAATTCCTGAACTCCTACGTTATAATCATTTGATATCTAATCATTCTAGGAAGTGTAATCATGGTTGTTGCCCAAACTAACCCACCAAATCTAGACTCTGAGGTGGCAAAAACTCACTTTACTCCAGATGAGTATCGAGCGATGGAGGAAACCGCCACAGAACGTCATGAATATTGTAATGGAGAAATTATTGTTATGCCCGGTGGTTCAGAAGTTCATAGTGCGATCGCCAGTAATATCTTAATTTATTTGGGATTTTTACTCAGAGATACTGATTTTCGCTTTTATAATAGCGACTTACGAATTTGGATTCCTGATTTTAATCATGGAACTTATGCAGATGTTTTGGTCATTAATGGTGAACCAGAATTTCATGATCATCGCACCGATGAAATTATCAATCCTTTACTAATTATTGAAGTGCTTTCACCTTCCACTCAAGGTTATGATCGAGGAGATAAATTTAGAAAATATCGCTCTTTAGCTAGTTTTTGTGAATATGTTTTGGTGAGTCAAACAGAACCTTATATTGAGCATTATTATAAACAGGAAGATCAAAATCATAATCGTTGGCAATTGCAAGTTTATGATCAAATTGACCAAGCAGTTTTTCTACATAGTTTAAACGTAGAAATACCGATGGAAGAAATTTATCGCCGAATTAAATTTTAATGATGATATGATCACAAACTAATTAGCTTGATAATCCTTACAACCAATGGCTGCTTCTGTATTGGCAGTATAGGGATTCACCGTACATTTAAGACGATAATTATTAGTAAAAAATTGGCAATTATGACAGGGTATTTGGTGCATTTTTTGAGCAGTTTGTAAAGTATCTTTAGTCGCTGTCCATAAATTCACAAATACCAAAATAATCACTGTCCAAGCAAGAACACAGGAAATTGGGATTAAGAAAGGTTGTATCCCATGAATGAGGAAAGATAAAAAACTTAACACTGCAATTTTTAACACAAGAAGAGAGTAGAAATTAATATAACTCCTAACTCCTGATTAGTCACGTCTACTTAAAGAAATATTAAGGTAATAATTCAGGATACAGAATACAGGCGTTATAAAATAGTAGGGGCGAAGCATTCGGGCGATAACCTATCCTTGAAACCATTGATTTTCTGTCCGAATGCTTCACCCGTACAACTCCTAGATTATTACCTGCAACTTGGGTTATTCTTACCAACAAATATTCTGACTCGGTGACTCCTGAATTCCATTGTCAGTTAAATTCCCGCATGACCTAATGCTATACCCGTGACTAGCATTCCCAAGACCAAAAAAGGTTGGGCGCTGGCTTGATATTTGACATCATTGGCAATGGGGTCTCGCAGAAAATACATATCCTGGAAAGTGATTTGGGGAATAATCAATAATACCAAGATGGCGGCGTAGAGGTTTTCATGAATGCTGACGAGATAACCCGCAACCAAACCTTGAAATAAGTCAATCATGATTACACAAATCAAAGCCGCAGTTTGTATCCCAAACATGACTGGTAATGATTGTAATCCCAATTGGCGATCGCCTTCTACACTCTTAAAATCATTGACAATGGCAATACCCAAACCTGCCAAACTATAAAATAAAGTGAGAACGACAATTTTCCAATTTAGTTCACCAAATAAAGCATGACCCGCCCACCAAGGTAAAGCAATATAACTTGCACCTAAGGCATAATTTCCTAACCAACCATTTTGTTTTAATTTTAATGGTGGTGCAGAATAGATATAGGCAATGAAACTACCAAAAACAGACAACAGTAAAACAGTAGGAGTTGGATGACCTGCCCACAAATCTAAGGTATAGGCTACCCCATATCCTAATAATAATAAAAGCACGAATTGGCTAATTACTTGTTTTTCCGAAATTGCTCCCGAAGGAATAGGTCGGTAAGGTTCATTAATTGCATCAATTTCTCTGTCATAATAATCATTGATAGTTTGGGTATAACCTGTCAATAAAGGACCAGAAAGCAACATACACAGGGCAGACTTCAAAAAATTTTCTAAAGTCCAGGTGTAGTTTCCAGAAGAAGCAGCACCGCATACCACACCCCAAATTAGAGGAATCCAGGTAATCGGTTTCATCAATTGCAAGCGGATTTTCCAAATGGAAGTTTCCCCAGCACTTGCACCTTTCATTCCTAGCAATTGCCGAGTTTTCGCATTGCGGTCTTCTGTGATTGTAACTTCTTGGTTTGGAGATTCTATCGCCTCATTAGGCTGAGAATTTGGGTTGGTGGGAGTTGATTCAGACATAAGGTGTAATGGTAATTGGTGATTGGTATTTGTTAATTGGAGAAGAGGTAATGGGGAAAGAGGTAATTGGAAAAACTTTTACCTATTACCCATTACCTATTACCCATTACCTATTACCTAAAAAGAAATTATCAAATAACTATTTTGAAATTTTGCACCGGTTACGGGTTTACCACTTAGAGCCGGTGGGAGGAAGATATTACGTCTTTGATCTCCGGCTTCTACTGTGACTTCTGGCCCATACTGGGTAAGTTTAACTTGTTTTTTGTCAAAACCTGGTAAAAACAAGCGTACTTGGCTATTATGTACGTCTATTTCCATTGGTTTTGGTGCTTGTAATGCTTGCTCAACAAAGTTGGGTAAAGCATCTATTAGAGGTTGCCATTCACCATTGGAGACATCGGGAACGATGCTCACAGGTAAAGGTGCAAATTCTGCTGATAAATTGGTATTTCCTGCCTCAGCAAATAGTATTGCGCCACCAATAGTTAAACAAATTTGTTGAGCGCTTCCCCACAAATAGCGGGAGTTAGCCACATCAATGGGATCTGATGTTGTCACCAAAAAAGCGGCGACACGCTGGGGATTCGCTAAAGCTGCTTTACCTTGTTCGAGAAAACTATTAACTTGGTTAGTGGGTTGGGAAAAATTGTCAGCCGTCCAATTAAAATTAAACAAGCTACTAATCAAGGGTTGAATTAGGGGTGATTCAGAAATTGTTTTCCCTAAATCGGAGTTAACAAACAATTGCCGAAATCTTCTCACATACCAGCTTAAAGATTCTGGCATTCCCAGCATCCGCAAACTGCCAGTATCGCCTGTACCATCGTAGATAATCGCATCATATTTGCCACTGGCATCATATTCACGAATGGCATTGAGAGCGAGGGCGTTGTCCATGCCTGGTAATACTACCAGTTCTTGCCCATAAACCTCTTTAAAAATCGGACTGCGGAGATATTGTTCCTCTAGTTTTTTTAATTCTTCCCAGTTGCGTTCTAGCAGTACAGAGGCTTGAAACTGTACTGCGTGGAGATTGGGAGAGATTTCCTGGGGGTCAGGAGTTAGAGTAGTATTGAGTAGAATTGGCAATGTTGGATCTGCTAGTCCTGCTAGGAGTACCCTTTTGCCTTGTGTTGCCAAACTAATGGCGGCGGCGATCGCTACTTTAGAGCGAGTTATACCGTTTTTGCCCAAAAATGTCAGTATCAAGGCCATTACTCGATTTCCAATTATCGCCTATCTTTTCAATTCCAACTTAGCACTCAACCAATCTTATTAGCCTCTGCTGTTAGTTGTTTTGACTATGCTGGTTTAATTTCATCTTCAAAAAACCAGGTAGAGAAGTTGTCATCAAACTTGACCACAACACCGATACCATAGCCATCAGTCACTTTGTAGCCTTCGATAATGCCGATTTTTCCCAGTTTTTGGGCGATATTAGAGGATACGCGATCGCGCAAACGAATCACCTTAACTTTCTGTCCGATGTCCATGATCTAGTTACAATAAAATAATCCAAATCTCAGTGTAGCGGAATCTGGCACTCTGATTTCACTGCTCATGGCTTAAAATTAAATCAGTAAGTAAATATGTATCAACATAATCCCCCCTTGTCGCCCAAAGAAACTATGCCGACAATGTATGATTTACCCAGTGAGTTAGTAGGAGAATCAGGATTGCCGGACGAATTTCATTGTATCCAAGCAGATTTACTCAGTGAAACTTGTCAACCTGTCAATTATTCATCTGAGGAAATATTACTGGCCAGCGACTTAAACCTTTATTATGATCCCCTTCATCCTGGCTGGTATAAACGCCCGGATTGGTATATGGTTTTAGGTGTTGCTAATGCTAACCAACAGGAAGATTTACGTTTAAGTTATGTAGTATGGCAAGAAGGAATTGCTCCTTTTTTAGCAGTTGAATTACTTTCACCAGGAACAGAACAAGAAGACTTAGGACAAACATTGCGGGAAGTTAATAAACCCCCAACTAAATGGGAAGTATACCAAAACATTCTGCGTATTCCCTACTATGTCGTTTATGACCGCTATGAAAATAATTTTCGTGTCTTTAAACTTAATGGCGCTCGTTATGAATTTATAAATCTATCAGAGAACCGTTTTTGGTTGGAAGAAATAGAAATGGGTTTAGGATTATGGCAGGGAAATTATCAGAATACAGAGGGCTTGTGGTTAAGGTGGTATAATGCTGATGGTTGGTTGCCCACTTTGACGGAAAAAGCCGGAACTGAACGTCAACGGGCTGATGAAGCGGAGGCAAAAGTAGCAATTTTGATTCAACGATTAAAGGAGTTAGGTATTGAGCCTGATAATTTGTAACTTATTTTTAATATTATGACAGAAGTGAACAACGACACTACTGGAAGTATTACAATCACAGTACAGCCTCAAGACAATGGACAGTACATTTGCCAGATGTCATCCTCTAAAGAGGATACCAGACAGAATTGGCAATGTTATGGTTATTTGGCTAGAATACCAGGTATTTTAAGTTATTTTGCGTAAGGAGTTTTTACTCCAGATATATCAATTATAGTTAATATCTGTAATACAATCAGTTGATAGTTAACTCTGAAGTGAAAGATATGTACCCTTTAGTGTCTGTTGCTATTCCAGTTTACAACGGTGCAAATTATATGCGTGATGCCATTGACAGTGTTTTGGCTCAAACATACCCTAATTTTGAGGTGTTGGTTGTTAATGATGGCTCACGAGATGGGGGATCAACGGAGGAAATAGCCCTTTCCTATGGCGATCGCGTTCGTTATTTTTCCAAATCTAACGGTGGAGTAGCATCAGCCTTAAATTTAGCATTAAAAGAAGCCAAAGGTGACTATTTCTGTTGGTTGTCCCATGATGATATTTACCTTCCCAATAAAGTAGGGAGGGAAATGGAAGTGCTACTATCCTTACCTGATCCTAATAGTGTAGTTTTTTGTCGTTATTCGATAATGGATTTTAGTGGTAAATATTTATACCATGCTCCCGAACCTCCCCAATTATCACTCAATCAAGCTGCTTATCAATTAATATTAAAACAATGGCTACATTGTTGTACTATATTAGCACCTAAAGATTTATATATCGAAAATGGTGGTTTCCGAGAAGATTTACCCACAACACAAGACTATGACTTATTGGTAAAAATAGGTTTGAAACATCCATTCATTGAGATACCAGAGATTCTGTTAAAAGCACGCTCACATTCAGAACAGGGTAGTTTAACGCCGGGACATTTAAAAGAAGTTGAGCATTTTTTTGAGGAACATATTCCTTTACTCTCACCAGAGTATATGTATGATAATTTTACGGAACAGGAAAGTATTAACGCATTTTTAGCATTAGGTAAACAGATGCGCGATCGCAAATTTCCCCATGGAGTACTGACGGTAGCTAAACAATTGCTGTATTGTGAGAAACAAAGAGCAAATCCAGAGGTTTTATGGAATGCCATTCACCAATTAACAATCAATGAATATCCAATAGCTTGCTACCAGCGACTAACTACTAAGGAAAATCAAGATTTAACTCCTCCCCATGCTCAAAACAAAGCAAAAATATTGGCACGTCGTTTTCTACCTGCTAAAGCTTGGAATGGGATACGAAAATTACGCGATCGCTTACAAATTGGCTTAGTCCCAAATCATGAAATCAAGCAAACAAATCAAGAAACACGAGTTGCTTCCTTAGACTTTGATAATATTTACCAGAATAATGGTTTTGCTGGCACAGAATCTCGTTCTGGGGAAGGTTCTAGCTTGTTTCAAACTCGAATAATTAGAGAAGAAATACCTAAACTACTGCAAGAGTTAGGAATAAAAAACCTGCTTGATGTTCCCTGTGGAGATTGGAACTGGATGCGCCATGTAGATATCACTAATATTAACTATATTGGTGGTGATATAGTTCAGGCAGTTATTGATAAAAACAATCAACTATATGGTAAAGAAACCTGTAAGTTTGAATATTTAAACATTATTACTGGTTCATTACCAAAATCTGATATTATTCTTTGTAGAGATTGTTTAGTTCACCTTAATTTCCAGGATGGATTAGCAGCCATTGAACAGTTTAAGAAAAGTGGTGCAAAGTGGTTACTCACAACTACATTTACTGACCGAGATATTAACACCGATTTATATGAAGGAAATATTTGGCGACCACTTAATCTAGAAAAACCACCTTACAACCTACCTAAAGCACAGATGTACATCAACGAAGGATGTACCGAGGGTAGCGGGTTGTTTAGCGATAAGTGTTTAGGTCTGTGGCAATTAAATTAAATTGAAGTTGATAGATGAATATATTACAAGTAAATTACACAGATATATTAGGACACCGTTTTAATGGCGGATCTTTGATTCCCTGGTTGCGCGATCATGGACACAATGCAATTCACATTGTAGGAGTCAAACAAGCAACTGGAGATAATTCTATTAATTTAATTCCACATTCCTTGAAGAAACTCCCTCGATTAATAAACCGTATAGAAAACCTCATCAGTATTCATAATGTACTGTACCCTCAGTCTTTCCTTTTACCTTTTCATCCAGCATTCCAACAGGCAGATGTAGTCCATTACCACATTATTCACAATCAATTCTTTAGCTATCTAGCTTTTCCTTGGTTAACCAAACTCAAGCCGACAGTGTGGTCATTACACGACCCTTGGGCAATTACAGGGCATTGTATTCACCCATTCGATTGTCAGGGTTGGAAAACAGGCTGTAATCCTTGTCCACACCTTGATTATCCATTTGCCATACATCAAGACCGTGCATGGCTTAATTATAAACTTAAAAATTTTGCCTATCGAAATTCTCAGTTACATTTGATTGTGGCAAGTCAATGGATGCAAAATTTGGTTGAGCAATCTCCATTACTGAGTAACTTTCCAGTGCATCAAATACCGTTTGGACTAGACTTGAATTTATTTTCACCTGGTAACAAAACTGAAGCCAAAACAAGACTTGGAATTCCCACTGATAAAATTGTCATCGGGCTAAGGTCTCTTCCAGGCCCATATAAAGGACTTGAGTATTCTATTAAAGCACTCGAATTATTACCTGGTAATATGCCAATCCATATATTAACTTGTCAAACAAAAGGCTTACTATTATCTCTTGTAGATAAGTTTTCGATCACAGAACTAGGAGAACTTCATAGTGATACAGCAATGGTAGATTTTTTTCGGGCTACGGACATTCACCTGATGCCTTCTATGGCTGAGAGCTTTGGGATGATGGCTATGGAAGCTGCTGCTTGTGGTGTTCCATCAGTTATCTTTTATGGCACACCATTATCTGAAATTTGTTTTGCTCCAGAAGGCGGAATTGCGGTAACCCGAGGTGATTCTTGGGAACTAAGCAAAGCACTTTATTCACTGATACAGGATGAGCAAAAGCGATTGGCTATGGGGCAGAAAGCTCGATATCTTGCCGAAAAAAAATATGATTTTGATACATATGCCAATTCTATTGTTCGTGTATACGAGCAAGTATTAGCAAGTTCATAAAAGTACAGGAAACCGAAAATTTAAAGCATGAAAGTATCCATTATAACACCTGCATATAATCAAGCACAATTTATTGAAGAAACAATTCATAGTGTACTCAATCAAGATTATCCTGACATTGAGTATATTGTCCTGGACGACGGTTCAAATGATGGTACAGATCAAATTTTGATGTCCTATACTGATCGTTTGAAATATGTTCATCACGAAAATATCGGTGAAAGTAAAACAGTAAATAAAGGTTATCATCTGTGTTCTGGTGATATAATTGGTATTGTGAATTCAGACGATCCTTTGTTTACAAATGACGCAGTTTCTCGTATAGTCGAATGTTTTCAAAATAATTCCAGTGCTTTAGCCGTATATCCTAACTGGGTTTCTATTGATGAAGAAGGAAATATCATAAATCGTATTATTTTACCCCAATATACTATCAAAAATATGCTAGAGGAATTTAATGTCGCTTTAGGACCTGGGATGTTTATTAAAAGTAGCGCTCTGATGAAGCTAGGATATAGGAATGAATCTTTAAAATATACCGGTGATTTAGATTTATCTTTCCGTTTAGCTCTAGCTGGTAGTTTAGCTCACATTCCGGCTTTTTTGGCCACACACCGAGTGCATTCTAGAGCAGCTTCTTTAACATCTCAAGGAAGTTTAATGGCAAAAGAAGTCCTTCGTCTAGCTACATCCAGCCTAGAATCATCAATGTTGCCATTATCTATTATTCAGAAAAATCGGGTAATTTTAGCGAATGCACATTTGATAGCTTCTGCTTATTGTGGTAGTAATAAACTGTTGCAATTTAAGTACATTGGCAAATCTATATTTTTTGATTCTAGTGTTATTGGCATAACTTACTCTAAAAGAATTCAAAATTTAGTCAGTATAAAAAAATATACTATTGGTACATACATATTTCTAAAGATGAAAGATATCCGTTCAGCTATCTCCCTAAGAATTAAGAGGATGTTGAAGGTTTTTCTGGGGTTAAGGTGACAGTTAAATTTAATAAGAATTTCAAACCTTTAAGAATAACAATTACAGACTTACCAAACCCTTCTCAACTGTATTACAGCAGATTCCTTTCTTATGAGGTACAGTCTGATTCTCTTGGTTTTTGAATTCTAACTTCTGTCTTAAAATAAGGTGTACCTCATGACATCGGGAAGTGCTGTATCATTAGACATTTGCAAAATCCTGAATAACCATTATTTATTTCTACTGCTTTTTGTAACTAACATTATTTGATTTTCCATCTATGAAACGAAAATTATATCCTCAAATAGGGCTGTTGATAGAGATGTCCAAAATGGACATTAGAAAACGTTATCTTGGTACTCTACTAGGTAGTATATGGGCAATTATTTCTCCCGTAATCAATACCAGCCTCATATATTTCGTCATTGTATATGGACTAAAAGCCGGAGGTGCAGTAGCTAATGCACCTTATGTTAACTGGTTAATTGCGGGAATGTTAGCTTGGTCTTTTATGCTAGAAATCCTTTCTACAGGAATAAATACTATCATAGAAAATTCTCATTTAGTCACAAAGATTCGCTTTCCATTACGCCTATTAGTAATGGTCAAGGTAGTTGCTGCTATGCCAATTCATATTTTATTAATGCTAATTCTTATGTTAGTAATGTCTATACAAGGTGTAGGATCATTTGCTTATTGGCTGCAACTACCCTATTATTTCCTCTGTGCCACAATTTTAACCTTGGGGATTAATTATCTGACATCCGCAGCCCAGGTATTTACCAAAGATATTGGTAATATCATGGCGGTGGTTTTACAAGCCTTGTTCTGGGCTACACCCGTATTTTGGAGAGCAGATTTAGTGATTAGCTCAAAATTTAGTTTTCTCCTGTACAGTCCATTTGCCTATATTATCACTGGATACCGTGATAGTTTATTTGATGGCATAGCTTTTTGGCAAAGACCTGTAGAAACTATGATATTCTGGATTACGGCCATACTAATTTTTACGTTGAGTATGTTTTTCTTTCAACGTCTTCGTACTCACTTTGCTGATATGCTTTAATATATGTCCAATAATATAATTTCTGTGCGTAATTTAAGTAAGTTTTATCGTTTGTATTCTAAACCGGCGGATAGACTCAAAGAATTACTTTTTCCTTGGCGTACTTATCATTCTTCCTTTTTTGCCCTTGAGGATATCAGTTTTGAGATAAAACCAGGAGAACATCTGGGTATCATTGGCAAAAACGGTGCTGGTAAGTCAACTTTATTACAAATCCTTGCAGGTGTTTTAACTCCCACCAGTGGAAATGTAGAAATCAATGGTCGTGTTTCTGCTTTATTAGAATTGGGCGCAGGATTTAATCCAGAGTTAACAGGTAGGGAAAATGTGGAGTTTTTAGCTACAACTTTAAATTCTGGAACAGATATTAAAAAAGATGCTACTGAGAAAATAATTAAATTTGCTGATATTGGTGAATTTATAGATCAACCCGTCAGAACCTATTCTAGTGGGATGTTTGTGCGCTTGGCTTTTGCTATGAATATTATTAATGCTCCTGATATTCTGATTATTGATGAAGCTTTAGCCGTTGGAGATATTTTATTTCAACAAAAATGTATGCGAAGTTTAACTGAGTTTTGCAATCAAGGTACTGTTTTATTTGTTAGTCATGATCCATCATCTGTGAAAAGGATTTGTAATAAAGCATTATGGCTAGAAGGAGGTAAAATCAAAGAGTTTGGAGATGCAAAGGAGGTATGCGATCGCTATGTAGGTGCAGCTAATGAGGAATTTGGCAAAAATTATACTGAAAGTACAGATACAGTGGAATTTTCTCAAAATCTATCAAATTTTACACACTCGAAAAATGAGGCATCAGTTGAGGAAAAAAACAAAATCCATTTATTAGCTAATGCTAAACATGGGGTATTTGAAAAATATGATTGTATTGGTACTCGTGAAGCAGAAATTTTAGACGCATCCTTTGAAAAAATAAACCCTACTGATTCTGTAGTATTTACAGGTAATGAATTATGCCGATTAGTTGTTTATGTGCGATCGCAAAAAGAATTAGCTAATGCTGTAGTAGGTTTTATTATCAAAGATAAACTAGGGCAATATATCTTAGGATTAAATTCTTTTGATTGTCAACTGATACTTAATTCCATTTTACCTGAGCGTGTATATGCTGTTGTCTTTGAGTTGACTTTACCAAAAATAGCTAATGGCAACTATACAATAGATTTAGCAATTGCCGAAGGTAGTGTAGATAATTATAAACAATTACATTGGGTGTATGATGCACTTCACTTTATAGTAGAAAGGTTAGATTATCGTGGAGTCATGATAGAGCCTCTAGTAGATAAGGTATATGTTATAGCATAGATGATTTAATAAAAATCAAAAAAATCTGTTATGTAATTATTTTAGATAATTCAAACTTGATTAATTGTACTCAAATAAAGGTGGGAAATGAATAACTCAATTTTAGATATTATTTACAATGAAGGGGAAAGACTAATACCTTTTGTTACTCATCATGAAGATGAAGTAATCAGACATTTTAGCTCCTATAACTTCTTCTGTCAAGTCATTCAGAAGGATCTTAAAGAGGTAGGGATTAATGAAGTTAATATTTTAGATATTGGCTTTGGTTGTGGATACGGATGTTTCATTCTATCAAAAATCCACGGTGTGAAACAGGTAACAGGGATAGATGTTTCTTATGCTTGTAAATCCTATGCACAAGAAAACTATGGAGCAAGAAATATTGAATTTGTGATTGCTGATGCCGGAGAATATCTCCAGCAAAATTACTCTTTTAATTACATCACATCAAGAGGAGTCTTGGAACATATACCTAATGGACTTTCTTTAACCAATAAATCAAACTATCATCAAAGATTAATAATTGACGTACCCTACAATGAAAAGCCTGGTAATGATCATCATGTCCTTTTGGGTATTAAAGAAGATGCTTTTGAAGAATATGAAAATTATGAATTATTTTATGAAGGAATAGATGGTACTATCTATGACGCTGATAATAAACCTGATGATGCAAATATGATTCTGTGTGTTGCTAGTCGTCAAGGTTTATCACCTGTTAGCAAAATGTTTAATTTTCCCATCAAACCAGTAACCATAGAATATGTAAAAAATGAGATGTTAGCTCATTCAGAAGATAGTATTTCACAATCTCAGAATCGTTATTTTAGTTACGAAAAGCCCTCAGATTTATTATTAGCAGCCCAAAAAGCTATTCATGAAGTAGATGTGGTTTTGGATATTGGTCCAGGTATAGCACCCATGAATTATTTCCGTCCAAAATTCCATATATTACTAGAGCCTTTTCCTGAGTATGTGCAAATATTAACTCATAGATTTGCTAACGATGGCAGTGTATTTATTATATCTGATACAGCCCAGGATTTTATGAGTAGTTTAGCTCCTAATTCAGTTGATTCAGTTTTCTTATTAGATGTGATTGAACATCTTCCTAAAGAAGATGGTATTAATTTATTAGCTCATGCAGAAAGAGTAGCTAGAAAGCAAATAATTATTTTTACTCCTTTGGGTTTTATGCCTCAAACTGTCCATGAAGGTGAAAAAGATGGATGGGGTTTAGGTGGTGCATCAGTGCAAGAACATCTTTCAGGGTGGATACCAGAAGATTTTGGTTGTGGTTGGGATTTTCACATTTGTGAAACATTCCATAAATATGACTTCAGAAATCAATTACTTAGTAAAGAATATGGTGCTTTTTTTGCCACTAAAAATTTCTTTAGCAAGCCAACTCCTAACCCAGAATCAATTCCTAATATTCGTAAATTATTGCCTTCTGAAGCTGAGTTGGAAAAAGTTAGTATTGAGTTAAATCAAACTAAGCAATATTTAGTCAACAACCAACATGAATTAATTAGCACCCAACATGAACTACTTAAAGCTCAACATAAATTGCAACAGTTGGAAAAAATTGCCCAACATCCCATAGTTAGATCTTTACGAAAAGTGAGAAAGCTGTTAACCTATGTCAAAAAAATGTTATTCAAGTAAATAATTGCATGATCATTCATGATGTTAATTCTATCTTGATCATCAACCAGTATATGCTTAACAAAATTGTCACTGATCTTTTTCAGGAAAAAATAAAACAATGAAAATTCTCGTAGTTGGTGTTACAGGAATGTTAGGCAATGCCATGTTCCGCACCTTCTTAAACAGTAACTTGAATCATCAGGTAGTCGGTACAGCACGCAGTGAAAACGCTTTACGGTTATTTAAACCAGAAATTTCTCAACATATTATTACAGGAGTTGATGTAGAAAACCACGACCTATTAATTCAGACATTTGCTAAAGTTCAGCCAGAAATAGTCATAAATTGTGTTGGTTTAGTCAAACAACTAGCTGAAGCTAATAATCCACTTTTAGCAGTTCCCTTAAATACATTACTGCCCCATAAAATTGCTGATATATGTTCTTTAATTGGCGCTAGGTTAATTCATATTAGTACGGATTGCGTTTTTTCAGGTGCTAAGGGAAATTATCTAGAGTCTGATTTACCTGATGCTAAGGATTTGTATGGTCGCTCTAAACTTTTGGGAGAAGTAGATTATCCTCACGCTATCACACTCCGTACTTCGATTATTGGACATGAATTATCTGGTAATAAAAGTTTGATTGGTTGGTTTCTATCTCAAAAAAATCAGGTTAAGGGTTTTACCCGTGCTATATTTTCAGGATTGCCAACAGTTGAGTTAGCAAGGGTAGTACAGGATTTTGTTTTGCCATATCCTCAATTACATGGTATCTATCATATAGCCGCAAAACCTATTGATAAATACTCTTTGCTGAAACTGGTAGCTCAAGTTTATGGCAAAAATATAGAAATAGTTAGTGATGATAGCTTTGTCATTGACCGTTCTCTTAATGCCCAAAAGTTTTATGAGATGACTGGTTACATAGCTCCAGAATGGCCAGATTTAATCAAACAAATGTATGATTTTCAATAATACCAGGTAATACAAGGAGAAAATTATGTTTAAAGATAAAGTATTAATGATTACGGGTGGCACTGGTTCTTTTGGCAATGCTGTACTCAAGCAAATGCTGGAAACTGATATCAGAGAAATTAGAATTTTCAGCAGGGATGAGAAAAAACAGGAGGATATGCGTCTTAGCTTCCGTAATTCTAAGTTGAAATTTTATCTTGGTGATGTTCGTAATTATGAGAGTGTGAACGATGCTATGAAAGGGGTGAACTATGTCTTTCATGCAGCAGCATTAAAACAAGTTCCCTCTTGTGAATTTTATCCGATGGAAGCTATACGGACTAATGTAATAGGAGCAGAAAACGTCATCAATGCTGCTATTGCCAATAGAGTAGAACGTGTAGTAGCTTTAAGCACTGATAAAGCAGTTTATCCCATTAATGCCATGGGACTATCTAAAGCTATGATGGAAAAGCTGATAGTTGCTAAAGCTAGGGGTTTAAGTAGTGAAGAAACTGTGCTTTGCATCACACGCTATGGTAATGTTATGGCTTCTCGCGGTTCAGTAATTCCTTTATTTGTGAGTCAATTAAAACAAGGTAAAGAAATTACCATTACAGACCCATCTATGACCAGGTTTTTAATGTCTTTAGAAGATTCTGTACAACTGGTACTTTATGCTTTTAAACATGGAGAACAAGGAGATATTTTTGTACAAAAATCTCCAGCCTCTACAGTAGAAGTATTAGCATTAGCTTTAAAAGAAATCTTTCAGGGAAGTAGCTCAATTCAAATTATTGGTACTCGTCATGGTGAAAAGCTGTATGAGTCATTGGTATCCCGTGAAGAAATGGCAAAAGCTCAAGATATAGGCTCATATTTCTGCATTCCGGCTGATAATCGTGACCTAAATTACAATCTTTATTTTACAGAAGGTGAACCAGCGATCGCTAAATTATCTGACTATACATCTCATAATACTCAGCGTTTAGATATCGAAGGAGTTAAACAACTACTATTGAAACTCGACTTTATTCAGGAGGAACTTCATGCTTAAAGTCATGACAATTGTTGGCACCAGACCAGAACTCATCAAAATGAGTCGAGTGATTGCTGAGTTAGATAAGTATACTCAGCATATTTTGGTGCATACTGGACAAAACTATGATTATGAATTAAATCAAGTTTTTTTTGAGGATTTAGAAATTCGTAAACCCGAGTATTTTTTAGCTGCTGCTGGTAATAATGCCGCCCAAACTATTGCCCAAGTCATAGCTAAAACTGATGAAGTTTTAGAAAAAGAATCTCCTGATGCTGTCATGCTTTACGGAGATACAAATTCTTGTTTGGCTGTTTTGTCTGCTAAAAGGCGAAAAATTCCTATATTTCACATGGAAGCTGGCAATCGTTGTTTTGATCAAAGAGTACCAGAAGAAATCAACAGAAAGGTTTTAGATCATCTTTCAGATGTAAATATGGTTCTCACAGAACACGCCCGCCGCTATCTTTTAGCAGAAGGTATCCGCCCAGATTTAATCTTTAAAACTGGTTCTCATCTGCCAGAAGTCCTAAATTATTACTTACCTAAAATTCGCCAACGCCAATCTGATATTTTGAATCGGTTAGGTTTACAACCACACCAATATTTTCTCATAAGCGCGCATCGAGAGGAAAATGTTGATTCACCTCAAGTTCTAGCTGACTTTCTGGATACCTTGAATGCTTTGGTTGCAGAATATAAATTTCCTGTTATTGTCTCCACCCATCCTCGTACTCGTAAGCGTTTAGAAAATATTGAATCTGTAGCTTTGAGTGAGAAGATTGTTTTTAGCAATCCTTTTGGTTTTTTAGACTATATACAATTACAAATGCAAGCATTTTGTGTGTTGTCTGATAGTGGCACAATTACTGAAGAAGCCTCATTACTCAATTTACCAGCAATTACGATTCGTAATGCCCATGAACGTCCTGAAGGAATGGATGCTGGCGTACTTGTTATGAGTGGACTCAAAAGCAATAGTGTTTTAGATGCTGTCAGAGTAGTGACTACCCAATTTGCTGAATCTACAACGCCTATTTTGCCTGTAGCTGATTATCAAAATTCTCATGTATCAAAGCAGATTGTACGCATTGTTTTAAGTTACGTTGACTATATTAATCGTGTTATTTGGTCTAGATCATAAAATTAAAAAATTATCATGATTTAAAATAGGATGTATGTCAAAAACACAAATGGAAAGTCATCTTTTAGACGGAGCATTTCTTCATATCATGCACAGTTGGGGAGGAGGTATAGAAAGATGGGTACAGGATTACTGTCGTACAGATACTTCTAGAAAAAATATGGTATTAAAATCTATTAGTATATCAGGAATTCCTGGACAAAAATTAGCACTTTATCAGCATATTGACGATCAAAATCCTATTAGAATGTGGTCACTAGCAAGTTATATTTTTGCTACTTGTATTCATAACTTTGATTATTACTTTGCTTTAGAAGAAATCATTAAAGATTTTAATATTAGGACAATTATAATATCTTCATTTATAGGGCATTCCTTAGATATTTTAAACACAGGAATTACAACTATTATTATAGGTCACGACTATTATCCATTTTGTCCTGCAATCAATATTTATTTTGAAAAAGTATGCTGTGAATGTAAGTTGAGCCATTTACAGAGTTGTTTACTAGAGAATCAATATAATAAATATTTTCCCGCTATATCAGCTTCAGAATGGATACTAATTCGCAAAACTTTTATCAAGCTAATTTTAGATTATAACATGATATTGGTTGTACCGTCTTTATCAGTAAAGACTAACTTAATTGCTTTAGAACCTACATTTAAAAATGTAAACTTTGTGGTTATTCCTCATGGTATAGAAATAAAAGATTTAAAATTATATCAAAATAACAATTTAAATCAGCAAAAAACAATCAGTAAAGAAAAGTTAAAAATTCTCATATTAGGCAGACTATCTATCCAAAAAGGTTTAAATCTTCTGCAAGAAAGCTATAAGGAAATTCTCAAGTATGCTGATATTATACTATTGGGATGTGGAGACAATGGTATATTATTTACAGGAATTAAAGGTATTGAAATCGCTGCCTATAATTATTCATTAGATGATTTACCAAAACACATAAACAAAATATCACCAGATATGGGTCTTTTGTTGTCAGTTCTACCAGAAACTTTTAGCTATACTTTGAGCGAATTAATGCTATTAGGTGTTCCACCATTAGCAACAAAAATAGGTAGTTTTGAAAACCGCATAACTGATGAGTTGAATGGTTTTTTATTTTTACCAGAAAAAAATGCTCTGATACAAAAAATTAAATATTTATCAGATAATA
>OGVQ01000063.1_pt1 | contig 28660 bp, 22 predicted proteins | sample 1575801 | NCBI WGS metagenome assembly OGVQ01 (sample SAMN07581550, study PRJEB24739) | freshwater metagenome | place: Singapore | collected 2015-04 | reverse complement strand
CCCCTAACCCCCAATTCTGGGGGAATAAGAATTTCAAAGTCCCCCATTTTACCCCCAAACTTGGGGGTCACGGGGGCAGGGGATTTAGGGGGCTAAATTAGCAGAAAAGGAAGACAGATAGGACTTGTATATACACCGTAGCTTGTAAGGGGGGACGGCAAAGCCGGGAGGTAAATATCTTGTATGTGGTTGAATATTGAGCAAATATTCTGATTTATTCTTCCAGTGCTTGTTGCAGAACTAATTGTTTTGGTTTAACATAGGGTACATAGGTGCTATCAGATGGAGATGCGCCATTAGCAACAACACCAATTAAATTTAACTTACTCAACATTTTTGTGGCTTGATTTAGTTGGGTGCGGGTAACTTTACCCATGCTGGCCATCATCACCACACTGCGACAAGATGATGCTGTGAGCATAGCATCCACTAAACCGAGAACTGAAGGAGCATCTATGAGGACTAAATCATAGTTTTTTTCAAATGCAGCCATCAATTCTATCATGCGGGGAGAACTTAAAAGATGGGCAGGATCGGTCGGTATGGGTCCGGCAGTCAAAATATCAATATAAGATGAGCCAGAGTAGGGAACACTAATTTGATTAGGGATAATTACTTCACTTTCTAACAGAGTAGAAAGCCCCTGTTCATTAGGTAAATTTAGCTGTTTGTGCAGGTTAGGATCGCGTAAATTAGCATCAATTAATAAGACCTTTTTATGCAAACGAGCCGCACTCATGGCTAACCCTAAAGCTAGGGCTGATTTACCATCATCTGGTAAGGCTGATGTTACCATTAAGGATCTTAAATCGGAAACATTATTGAGTAGTTCAATATTTTTATAAATCAGATCCAATGATTCCCAACGGGGCGGAGATTGTAACACTTGAATTGTCCATGGGGCCAGCACTTCTGGTTTACCAAAGGGCAATTTAATCATTGATTCTCTAGGTTTAGCTGGAGGCAATTTAGGGGTTGTTCCTAATAATGGTAGGGCTGCCTGTTTTTCTAATTCCGCAGTGGTATGTACAGCATCATCAGAGGCTTCCCGAATAAAGGCGGCTATTCCTCCTAACATTAAACCAATGACTCCACCTAATAATAGATTTTGTCTCATATTCGGCCCAGTTTGCACACCGTCTTGAGGTGGTTCTACTACTTCCCAATTAAATCCACCTTTAGAAAGTTCTTGGCGTAATTTTTGTTCTGATCTTAGTAATTGTTCTAATCTTTCTCGGCTAAATTGCAATTGTGGCAAGATACGATTGTAATAAGCTAACAGAGAAGGAAACCGCTTCAAGTCGGCTTGTAATTGTCGCTCTTTGGCCGCTAAAGTTTGATCGCGGGCGCTTAATGAAACTATGGTAGTTTGAGTTTCTACTAACTGACCTGTGAGGGTAAGATCAATTTGCCCCAGTTGTCCTTGTTCTAAAAGATTATCTCTAGAACTAAAGGCGGAATTGCTTCTTTCTCCTAAAGTTCTGCTAACTTCTTTTTGTAAGAGTTGTTTTTGACTTTGTAATTGTTCGGTCAATTTTTGCACACTGGGAGTATCATCTGTAAAACGTAACCGTTCCTGGGCTAAAGCTAGTTCGGTTCTTTGAATTTCATTAAGTAAACTTTGGTAGCGGGTAGATTGACTTAAACGAGAAGAAACTAAGGCATTTTGTGGAGAACGGTTAAGTTGTGCTTGCAAAGATTTTTGCTTTGCTAAGGCCTCTTCATAGAGAGAACGAGTAGTTTGTCTTTCTTGTTGGACTGTATTTAAAGATGTCTCTAGGGTTCGAGCTTGCGTTTCTGGGTCAATTAAATTCTGATTTCTCCGAAACCGTTGGAGATTTGCTTCCGAAGCTGTAACTTCATCGGTAGCTTTTCTTAATTGATCTCTAATGACTTGTAAACCTTTTTGTAAGCGTGAATTTTGCTGTTGTTTATTGTATTCTAAATAAACTTCCTGAATGGTATTGAGAACTTTTTTAGTTTTGACTGGATCGTTATCAGTATAATCTACTTGAAAGATTTTTGTAGCAACATTATCATCTGGAGTCTTAATTTGAGTTAAAACTAAGGAACTTTTTAAATTCGCTACGGTAAAATCTGGATATTCAGCTTTGAGTTTATTAACTGCTTTTTGCAGTAGTCCAGAACTCTGCATCAAATTTAATTGAGTAGCCGTGTCTATCTGGACTGTACTATCGGTAAATTGACTTTCGGTGTTATCAGTTTCTTGCTTACCTTGATAGTTAGGTTCTATTAACAATTGCATGGTGCTTTTGAAACTGGGTGGTGTTTTTAATGTCACCATCCCAGCTATAGCTGTAGAACTGAGAAATACCAACAATAACCAGGGAAACCGCCGGAGCATGACGGCAAACATTTGGCCATAACCAGCTTCTGGTTCGGATATGGGATTTATATGGGGATTTAGACTAGTTTGAACCACTTTTATTATCCTTATCTGCGATACACTATGCAAACACCTAAAAATCATGTCAATTAGCGATGCACACCATTAATAACGCAGCCTGAAATTAAAAACGGAAAAAGCAAATTAGACGAGCTTTTTATAATTTCCGATTTGATTAGTTAGGGAAATAATCGGGTATAAAACCGGACTTTCTGCGAAAGTTTTTATCAGCAGGGGTATAAATCACAGTTACTAAAATGGACTCCTGCCTTAATTAAGTTGCCATTTGCCAGTAGTATGATCAATAATTTGCCCAACTTTACTAAAAAATGACTGTTCTGAGAAATTGCTAATGGCATGATTACGAATGGTTTCGTAATCCCAAGCTATTTCTCCAGCTTCTAGTAATGCTGTTTGTAAAGAGCAGGGCGTTTGTCTCTTAAAAAATACACCTGTTTTTCCTGGTATTTGAGTATCTAATACTCCTCCTGCTCCATAGGCAATTACTGGTGTACCACTAGCATTAGCCTCCACTGGAACTAATCCATAATCTTCTAAGGCCGCTACAATAATTGATTTGGCTTTAGAGAATAAATTTTTACGTTCTTTATCACTGACATGACCTAAAAATTGGATGTTGGGTAATGCGTGGGCTTTTAATCTTTCTTGTTCTGGTCCATCACCTGATATTAATAAATTCCAGCCGAGCCAATTAAAAGCTTCGACTATTATATCAAGACGTTTATAACTTATCATCCGGGCCGATGCCAGGTAGTATTCTTCTTTAGTATCAGAAAAAACAAAGTTGTTGGTATCAATTGGATAGTTAATAACCAGGGCTTGTTTGTGATAAATATTTTGAATCCTTCGGGCAACAATGCTAGAGTTTGCAATGTACAAATCTGGTTCTTGAGCGTATTTTAGGTCTACATTCCGCATCATTTGAAATACTTTTTCAATCAACGGAGCAAAGTATCTATAATCTCCGTATTCCCGTAAATAAGTTTCTGTATCCCATAAAAATCGGGTAACATTATGACAAAAACAAATATGTTTAGCTTGGGGTTTTTTCCGTACTGCTTTGGCAAAACTGGTGCTACTACTAATAATTAGATCATAATCTTGGAGATCCAAAGCGCGAAAGGCAGGAAAATATAGGGGAGCTAACATCCGAAAATATTTTGTTGCACCAGGAATTTTTTGTAAAAATGTGGTATTAATAATTCTCTCACCGAAATCTATACTTTTTTGTGCATCATATAATGAGGTAAAAATATCAGCTTCAGGATAGCGTTTACACAATAGTTCAAATACGCGCTCTGCTCCTCCGCGCTGGGTTAAGTAATCATGGACGAGAGCAATTTTCATACCGGATTCCCTATAATTTAGTAGTTGACAATTGTGGATGGGGCTTAATTTTTAGGTTCTAGTTAATATGATCTGGAATTTTGATGAGTGATACTAGGTTTTATCACTGATTTTTTATGAATTGCTGAATTTACACAAAACGGAATTAAAGTAGGGGTAATTCATGAATTACCCCTACTCATTATTTATTTATAAGATAAAACCAGAAGTTGGGGATATTTATTGTTTACAACTAATTTAGGATTGCTATATGTCAATTCAGAGGTTAAATGAAAATATCAGGAAACCTCTGAATTATCTTGTTGCTGAATTGAAAACTATTTTGTCAGGGCTAAGGTTTTGGCAGGAGGAAAATAAATTGCTTGTTCTGCCCGTAATTTATCGCACAGTCTACCTTCTGGTAATTCCACATCATCATAGGTGAGGACTTGATCTTTGGGAATATCCCGTTTTAGGCGGCATCCTTCCGCTAGACCCATGGGTAAGAGGTTTTGTTGTTCAACTATGGGGGAATTTTCACATTGTCCATAGGTCATGTAATAACCAATACCATCTAGGATGTCTCCGGCTTGGAGGTCAATTTTGGCGGTGGTAACTACATCCACCACTGGCCCGGCGATGGGTGCAAGGACAGCATCATGGAAGAGGACAGCGCGAGCGACGGAGAGGGGAACTTCAAAATGGCAGAGGTGATAGGGGGTGTAGAAGCTGTATAGGGGGCCTTCACCTAGTTTATAAAGGTTGAGATAGTGCCGTTGTTTGGGGTCTTCGTGGGTGGCAAAGACAAATACTCCTGGCCCTGGTTTAGTACCGACAACGTAATCAACGATACCGCCTAATTCTTGGAGTTGGTCAATGTCATACATTTTGGTCATTTCATCTACATGACCTGTGTAGTCATAGCCCAACATTCCCCGCTTGGCGACTTTCATGCCGGTACCGTTGGCGACTATGGCTTGCTCAAAGGAAATTTTCGTACCATCGGCAAAGCTTGTCACCATAGCGGGATTTTGTCCCCAGCGTTGGGCAAAACCTGCTTGGGTGGTGGGGTTGCGGTAGGGGTCTTGTAAACCTTTGATGTTGCCGCATAGGAGCGGTTTTAACCCGATGCTTTTGACAAAGCGGTAGAGGTTCATTTCTACCCCTGGTTGGTCGCCGTCACAGGCGGTAAGGATGACTCCAGCGCGGTCTGCATGGACTTTAAGGATGGGGCCAATTGTCCCATCAAGTTCGGCATTCATTAAGATGATATGCTTTTGGTGAGCGATCGCACACATGACCAAATGAGCCGCGTATTCAATCGTACCTGTAACTTCAATGATTGCATCTATACCTTCTGCTTGGCATAGCAACATGGCATCTTCGCTGATTGCATATTTGCCTTGCGCTATCGCATCTTCTAAATCAGCTAAATTATCAACAATGTTAATTTCCTCAATTCCTGCTTCTAAATAAGCTCGTTTTGCTGTATCAATGTGTCGGTTAGCAATAGCTACCAACTCCATCCCCGGCACAGAATTGATAATTTGATTGGCAATGCCTCGACCCATAAAACCAGCGCCAATCATGGCTACTTTTACAGGTTTACCTAATGCTGCCCGTGCTTCTAAAGCTTTATCTACAATGATCATAATTAAACTCCGATTAAAATAGATTCTAGTAAAGGCCAATTCCGATCTTTATCAGAAATTTCTGTCACATTCATAGGCCAAGAAATTTCTAACATCGGATCGTCATAACGCAAACCTCGTTCATATCCTGGTGTGTAAAATTCACCCACTTGATAAACAACTTCTGCACCATCGGTTAACGCTTGATAACCATGGGCAAACATTTCCGGTACATATAAAGCGCGACGATTTTGGGCAGTTAACTCTACACCAATATGGGATAAATAAGTGGGAGATTCAGGACGCATATCAATAATTACGTCATAAATAGCTCCTTGAGTGCAGCGAATTAATTTTGTTTCTGCTGCGGGTAGAGTTTGATAGTGCATTCCCCGCAATGTACCTTTTTGATGATTAAAAGATAAGTTACATTGGGCAACCGTTGGTTTTAAACCATGTGCCAGAAATTCATCGGCGCAGAAAGTCCGAGCAAAAAAACCGCGAGAATCGGGCTTTTCTTCTAGGTCAATAATGAAAGCACCTGCTAGTTTAGTGGAAGTAAAAATCATAAATGTTTAGGAGATTTTTAGGCAAAATGACGGAGTTATTTGTGATTCTGGGTCAATCAAGAGTCAGGATAAATAATCATTCAACTTAGAAAGTGTATGATCCGAATTGATATCCTGAATTCTGATTTATTCTTATACCTTTAATCCTAATTCCGGATTTATTTTGGGAAAGGTATCATCATTATATTGTGTACAAAGTTCAGGTCGTTTAGGAGTCCGAGTTGTGTAAGCAAAAAATAATGTTGAACGCTCTTTTTCTCTCACTGTTCCATGATGGAAAATATTTCTCACGTCCGCAAAAACTACAGTTCCAGCTTTACCAGAACAAGATTTCCAAGCAGATTTAGGAAATATTTTGATCATTTTTTCATCGTTGATGCCTAAGAAATTAGCACGCCAAAGTTGATAATCTACTCGATAATGGTTGATGAGTTCTAATAAATTATTCGCCAGTGGTATATATTCAAATGGTCCATGTTTTTCAGTGACATCATGTAAATAGATAATGATTTTAATTACGCGCCGATCTTCCGAGTCTTTATGCCATAGCAAAGTTTCCTCTTGCGCCTCATTAGGAAAGTCTTTCCGCACGTGAACACCATGAAAAGCTATCGGTAAACCTATATAATTTTCAATGATGTTTTGTAGTCGTGTTTGCTTTCCCCAATTAAAGAATTCTGGTAAATCTGTAATGGTATAAATTTGGGGTAAATTATATCTTCCATGAATCCCTCTAGGATTTACCATACTATCTGCATAATTTTTAGCATCAGCTAACATTTTTGCAGTAGATGATAATCCTAACTCTTCTAAAGATGTGATGTAAACACCTTCTTTTTTGAGGGTATCAACGATTAATTTATCTCCTGGACTAAGAGGAGGTAAATTTCTTTGATGTTGCCAAAGTGATATTCGATAATTTAATTCAGAATTTAAGGTTGAGATTGTGTTTTTAATTTGGTTAATCATGACAGGAAGTTCCTTCCTATTTTAATTTTTAACTTGTGGCGATAATTCCGGTTTAGGGAAAGTATCATCCCAATACTGAGTACAAAGTCCTGGTCGCTTGGGAGGGTTAGCTGTGTAGACAAAAAATAGTGTGGATCTTTCTTCTGTGCGGATAGTTCCATGATGTAACAGGCGATTTGTATCCGCAATGATTACTGTACCTGCTGCACCCGGACAAGACTTCCAAGCCGATTTAGGAACGATTTTATTTAATGTTTCATCATTAATGCCTTGATTATGAATCTTATAATAAAGGCGATAAAAATTCAGCCCCGATGTAAAAGATGATGGTACATACTCAAAAGGTCCCTGTTGTTCCTCCACATCATTTAAGTAGATGATAATTTTCACAATTCGGCGGTCTTCTGAATCTCTATGCCATAACATGGTACTGAATTGACTTTGATTAATAAAGTCTTTGCGAATTTGTACACCATGATAAGCAACAGGAAGACCAATATAATTTTCCAAAATATTCAGCAGTCTTGATTCATTTCCCCACTTAAAAAAACCATTTAGATGTGTGACTGTATAAATTTCTGGTGGATTTTGGTCTGAAGGTTGATAATTAGACCTCCCCATACTGGGTAAAAAACTGTAAGCGGCTTTAAGTAATTCTGAAGTGGAAGGTAATCCTAAATTTTCAAGAGTTGTTATGCAAATTCCTTCATTCTTAAGAGAGTTAGCAATGATAGCATCATTTCCTACTAAGGGAGGTAAATTATGCTGATGGTGCCAAAGTTTTACGTGATAAGCTAACTCATCTTTAAAGACTGAGATTTTTTCTGTAATGTTGTTAAGCACAATCCAAATCCCTACCAATCAAAAATTAATATGCACAAACAATTAGTGACTTATCCCTTATAGTTTCTGACTTCTGAACTCATTGTTCTCTCCGGTTCTCCTTCCGCTACTTTAAGTTCTCTCATCGGGATTAATTCCAATGCAGCCACACTAGCTAAAGCCAAAAAAGGAACTATTGTTTTGATAGCTGATACAGGCCATCTTCTCATCGCTCCTAGAAAAACTCTCAAATCTACTTCATGATAGTTTTGTAAAAGCATCCGATAACAATATGCTTTAGAGTATCCTACTTCCTGAAGTTTTAAAATAACTTCAGGTATGTGTTGGTATTGCATTAAAAGCGCAGATTTTAGTTCTTTCTGCCAATAACTAACACCCACAATACATTCTAAATAGATATCTTTAGTGACAATTACTTTGCCATTAGCAGCACAATACCCTGCTAAATATGCTAAAGATATCCAATTATTACTAGCAGTTGGCCAAATTTCTAGTGCGCGTTCAACTAAATCAGTTCGATATACTGTAGCGGTTAGAAAAATTACTGCTCCTACACTTTTACTAAAACAATATTCAAATATTGCTTTACCATCACCTTCACCATCTTCAGTATCCGCATCAAACCAGCGATTACCAACTATTTTTGGTGGATGGACTGCTTCACCAGTAATTTGATTTCTACCAGAAAAATTCAGAAATAATAATGATAAATCATTGATATTTTTAATTTTGCTGATCACATAAGCAACTGCTCTTTCCTGAATTGGATCATCATCACCAATTGCCCAAACATACTGGGTTTTCGCAGCAGTTAGGCAATACATAATGTTTCGCATTACGCCTATATTTTCAGAGTTTTTATTCGATTTGAATGTGATATTTTTGAGAATATTTTGCCATTTACTAATAATAGATTGAGTATGATCAGTAGAACAGTTATCAGAAACTAAAATCTCACAATCAGATTCATAGCCTTTAATAGCTTCAGCTAACCAACCTAATTGTTTATCAAGATATTCAGCCCGATTGTAAGTGGGAATAGCAATAGTTAGTAATTTATTCATGATTTTTGTCTCTAAAATATGGTTGTGAAAATTAAGCTTTTTGACTTAATTGTTTGAATGAAAAATTTTAATTTTAGGTTGCTTATAGTTAAAGTTGAGGTGATAGATAAATTTTGCAACTAATTGCAAATAAATAATCAGAATATTGACTGCTAAAACAGGCCATCTTCTAAACGCACCTAATAATATTTTCCAATCACTAAAGTTGAAAATATTTTCTAGAATCATCTGCTGACAAAATTTACCAGAATATCCAATATTTAACAATTTGAGATAAACCTCTGGGATATAAATATACCTCATCATTAATGACCAACGAGGATTTTCTTCTAAAGAACTAGCGTGCATTGTACATTCTAAATAATTATCTTGAGTCACCATTAAATTACCATGTAAGGCACAAAATCCAGTCCAATATGCTTGGGATGCTAAATTTTTACAAGAACTAGGCCACTGTTGTAAAGCTTGCTGTACCAGTTCGGTTTTATAAATAGTGGCTGTCATGAATAGTACACCACCAAAACTTTCTTTTAAATACCGTTCAAATACAGGTTTACTATTAGTAATTATTTCATCACTATCACTAGCGAACCAGCGTTCTACCAAAATTTTATTTGTGATTTTATCCCGTCCACAACAGTTGAGAAACATTAATGATAAACTGGGATTTTGTTTAAGGGTATTAACTACATGAGCTAAAGTTGTTTCGTCAATTGGATCATCATCACCTACAGTCCAAACATATTTACTACTAGCGGCTTGAAGGCAAAAACCAATATTTGGCATTAATCCTATATTTTGCTTATTTCTATTAGCAATAAAAATAGAATTAGCAAAAGCTGATTGCCATTTTTTGATTACTCCTGGTGTATTATCTGTTGAGCAATTATCAGAAATAATAATTTCACATTCCGATTCCAACCCTTTAATTGCTATTGCTAACCAATCGAGTTGTTTATCTAGTAATGCAGCACGATTGTATGTAGGAATAGCAATAGTAAGTAATTTTTGCATGATATAGTAATCCGACTACAAGAATATCACCTGGTCTAAAGCTGGGAATTGAGAGTGATATATAGGGAGGATGAAATTTGATTTAATGGCAGTATTCAGGTAAGGATTCAGGGAACAGGGAACATAAAAGAAAAATGGATCTTCATCTTTTATCCTGAACTCCTGAATTCTTATAATTTACTGTTTATTCCAGAAAAAATCTTGATCAATTTGTGCTGTGCGAATTAAATATTCCAGTTGTTTCAAACGAGTGAATCCTCTAAATAAGAAGGTATCTTCAGTCATGTGAATTTGCTGGAATACATTCAATAATTGTTCTGTCCCTCTTTGAGCATTCCAATCACACTTAAATCCTGGTAAAATACTATTAATTTTTTCAAAGGATACGCGATAGCTGCGATTATCTGAACCGTTATTACCAAAGGATAATTTACAACCAGGAAAAACTTCAGCTACGATTTCTGCAATTTCTTTAACTCGGTAGTTATTCGCAGTATCACCAACGTTAAAGATTTGATTATGAATAACATCTCTGGGTGCTTCTAATGCACAAATAATTGCTTTGCAAATATCCAAGGCGTGAACCAATGGCCGCCAAGGTGTACCATCACTGGTCATTTTAATTTCTTTGGTTGTCCAAGCTAACCCGGCTAAGTTATTTAAAACAATATCAAATCGCATTCTGGGGGAAGCACCAAAAGCTGTGGCGTTTCGCATAAAAGTGGGAGAGAAATCATCATCAGCTAATGGTTGAACATCTCTTTCTACTAAGGTTTTACATTCGGCGTAAGCTGTTTGGGGATTTACAGGAGATTCTTCCGTGACATCGCCTTCACTAGCCACACCATAAACACTACAGGAGGACATATAAACAAAGCGCCGAACTCCCATTGTTTTTGCTAAATTGGCTAGACGAACTGAACCTAAATGATTAATATCATAGGTAATGGTCGGTGATAATTGACCAGTAGGATCGTTAGATAATTCGGCCATGTGAACAATAGCGTCCACTCCTGCTAAATCTTCAGGATTAATATCACGAATATCTTTATTTAGGGTTTTAGCTGTTAATTTTGTGCCGTTATATAACCAACCAACTTTATAAAAACCTGTATCTACTCCGATGACTTCATGGCCTCTTTGCATTAATAAGGGAGGCAATAAAGAACCAAGATAACCTTCTGTGCCGGTGACTAAAATCTTCATGATTTTTAAAATTTTTGCGGTGTAAAATTTGTTGTTTGTGGCTGTTAAACAGCTAAACTATGCAAATGTGCGGGTTCTGGGATTTTTCCTACTATGGCTTTACCAATTTCTAAGGAAGAAGTTGCCGCCGGTGAGGGTGCATTGCAAACATGAATGGAGTTATCACCTGCAATGATTAAAAAGTCATCTACTAGAGAACCATTATTCATCAATGCTTGGGCGCGAACTCCTGCATGGGTAGGAATTACATCTTCTGCTTTTACTTCGGGAATTAGTGTTTGCAAACTTTTGACAAAAGCAGCTTTACTAAGGGAACGAATTATTTCTTGAATCCCTTCGTCGGCGTGTTTGGCTGCTAGTTTCCAAAAGCCAGGATAAGTAATAACTTCGGCAAAATCTCCTAGGTCAAAATCGGTTTTTTTGTAACCTTCTCGTTTGAGACTGAGAACTGCATTTGGTCCAGCGTGGACACTGTTATCAATCATGCGGGTGAAATGAACGCCGAGAAAGGGAAAATCTGGGTTAGGAACTGGATAAATGAGAGTTTTGACCAGATAGCGTTTTTCGGGGGTAAGTTCGTAATATTCACCGCGAAAGGGAACGATTTTTGCTCCGGGGTTAGCCTTACCTAATTTTGCAATGCGATCGCTATGTAATCCGGCACAATTGATCACAAATCGAGTTTCAAAACTGACATTGTTAGTTTTTAATACGTGATTTTGACCACTACGACGAATTTGTAAAACTTGGGTATTAAGACGTAAATCTCCCCCTTGCTTGCGAATTAATTCGGCGTATTTTAAACAAACTTGTTTGTAATTAACTATTCCTGTATTGAATACCCGAATTCCCCCCACACAACTGACATGAGGTTCAATTTCTTGCACTTCTTCGGGAGTAATTCTTTTGACAGGAATGCCGTTTTCTAAACCCCGTGTGTAGAGATTTTCGAGTCGTGGTAATTCTTGTTCATTAGTAGCAACAATGATTTTACCACAAATGTCATGATCAATATCATATTTCTGGCAAAATTCGACCATAGAACGGCTACCATCACGGCAAAATTTAGCCTTAAAACTTCCTGGTTTATAGTAAATACCAGAATGAATTACACCGCTATTATTACCAGTTTGATGAAACGCCCATTGACTCTCTTTTTCTAACACTAAAATTCTGGCATCTGGATAACGTTCTCCCAATGCCATGGCGGTAGAAAGTCCAACTATACCACCGCCAATAATCGCAAAATCATACATTATTAATCTTTCCTCCATCCAATATCTAAAATTGAAAATCCAAAATTCCTACTTCCTTCCCAGCGAAAGACTACCTATCTTCTTTTCTTCTGCCTTCGTTTTCTTCGTGTCTTCGTGGTTCATTTAACCCGTACTTTTCTCATGGTGAGGGAATATTACCAAACTTGCCAAGGTGCTTTACCACTTTGCCAAAGTTCCTCTAAATAGTTTTTATCTCTTAATGTGTCCATTGGTTGCCAAAACCCATCATGTTTATAAGCAGATAATTCTTGTAAATCAGCTAACTTTTCTAATGGTTCTTTCTCCCACACTGTTGAACTATCCGTAATAAAATCAATTACTTGTGGTTCTAGGACAAAATAACCACCATTAATCCAAGCGCCATCACCTTCAGGTTTTTCTTTAAAACTGGTAATTTTTGTTTGTTCGTGTCCTAAAGAAATCGCCCCAAATCTTCCTGCTGGTTGGACTGCACTGAGTGTGGCTAATGTGTTTTGTTGTTTATGAAATTTAATTAATTCTGTAATATTGACATTACTGACACCATCACCATAGGTAAAGCAAAAAGTTTCATTACCAATATGTTCACGCACTTGTTTTAACCGTCCGCCAGTCATGGTATTATCACCTGTATTTACTAAGGTGACTCGCCAAGGTTCTGCATATCCAGAATGGACATTCATTTGATTAAATCGCATATCAAATGTCACATCTGACATATGTAAGAAGTAATTAGCAAAGTATTCTTTAATGATGTACCCTTTATAACCGCAACAAATGATAAAATCATTGATGCCATGAGCGGAATAAATCTTCATGATGTGCCAGAGAATTGGTTTACCACCAACCTCTACCATGGGTTTGGGTCTAATACTGGTTTCTTCGCTTAACCTTGTACCTAAACCGCCGGCTAAAATCACCGCTTTCATATAATTACCTCAAAGATTATCAGGTGTTTGTTAATATTCAGACAATGTAGAGAATGCACCATGATATCTGAGTAGTTCAATAATGATTTTTTCTCAATGCTTATGGTAGATAATAATCATAATGTAGCCGCAATTTTTTCTAAAAGGATGAAGAAAAAGTAAATTAAGATATTTTATCTGTAAAATATTTATAAATAAATTCAGGTGTTCAGGAAGTAATAGGCAATAAAAAAATCATTAAGTCTCAAAAAATACATTGCGGAATTCTCACATAATAAAAAGACGTTCCAGGGAACGTCTCTACATGATTGTTTCTAATGATTTTACTTTTACCCGTGAACAGTCAACCGTCAACCGTCAACCGTCAACCTCCATTCTTCTGTCCTACTAAAGTTGATTTCGGTAAAACAGTATCACATTTTTTGGCTACAATAATACACATATTGCTGAGGGCTTGTTGATAATTATCCATATCCTCTTGCTCTAGAGAAACTTTGGCGGCTGTTTGCAAATCTGCTACTGCTTGAACATGATTTTTATCAGATTCATTTTCTCCATATTGTGATAGCTCATAGTGAACCATGGCCCGCTTCAAATAAACTTTAGCCAGTCGGGGATTAATTTTTAAGGCTTCGTTAAAATCAGAAATTGCTTGTTGATATTCTTTTAAGTAATTAGCACTATATTGGGCAATTTGATATCGAACTAGACCTCGTTGAAAATAAGCCTCTACTTTGGATGAATTCAGTCTAATTGCTTGTGTAAAATCGGCAATTGATTTTTGGTATTCCTCAAGAGAATTATTGACATATTTGGTAATTTCAAATCTGACAATACCTCTTCTAATATAAGCCTCAGCATCATTTTTATCTATATTAATAGCAGTATTAAAATCCGCGATCGCTTGTTTATATTCCTTATCTGGATCGCTACTATAATCTGCCAATATATAATAAACATTGCCACGATTTACATAAGCTTTAACTTCTTGAGGATTCAATTTCAAAGCTTGGTTATAATTAGCTAATGCACCTTCATAATCATTCAAATTGTAGCGAGCATTACCCAAATTTACATACCCTTTCGCATATTGGGGATTTTTCTTGACAGCTTGAGTAAAATTGGTGATCGCTTGTTGATAATCTTGCTGTTGATAAGCAAGATCACCCTGCTGATAGTAATCCATAAACGACAGATTTGACTGTGGAGGAGGAGGATTATCTGTCCGCGAGAGCAAACTTTGTTGAGTATAAGGATTTTGGGAAATAAAGGGACGAGTAAACTTCACCATCACATCCAAATAGCCCAAAATACCCAAACCTATCACACTAAAAATTACACCATATATCTTGGGGTTGAGCTTATTAGTAGAGGATAGAGACGAAACCGACTGAATAGATGATGATTGCCAATTATATACAGGGGAGTTTGATCCTAGCGGTTGGGTAATTCTAGGGGTAGGACTATGACGACGTTTTGATTTGCGTCGGGGTTGGAGATGTTGTTTGGAAGCGATCGCCCCTGGAGAGGGAAACGGATCTCTACCACCTAATTTTTTCGCCCGTTCACACCAAGGACACTTCTGCAAATGATTATGATACAGATGTTGAGGATTAGTACCACAAGTTATCAAACTCTCTTCCACCGCCGTTAGCGCCGACAACCAAGTTTGAGCATTAGGGCGCAACTTTGGATTACTATGGCCATCTTCAAAACAACGCACAAACAAATCCTGTAATTGGGGATGCAGAAAATCCCAACTCGGAGAAATGGGCGTTGGTAAATAGGGTACTTGTTTCTTCTGGCTATAGGTAAAATGGCCAGCCAAGATCCGCGCTTCATAGGGAGGAGGTTCAACACCACCCTGAAATATTCCTGAAAATGGGTGAGTACCTTCCATTAACAACTGGAAGATCAGCACAGCTAACCCAAACAGATCATGATGGCTGTCTCGATCATAGTCAGCAAAAATCTTATTCTGTAATTCTGGGGGCGTATACTCAGCCTTACCCACGGCACAACGATAAACAATATTTTGGGATGGTTCAGGAACTTGGAAAGAATCTGTATCTACCAATGTCACCAAAGCCGTATCACTCACCAAGATATTCGACTCATTCACATCACCAATACAATATCGGCTGGCGTGCAAAGCCGCAACAGCTGCCGCCAAATTGCGAGCAGTTCGCAGTAAATATTGATAATTGAATAATGGGCAATGTTGTCGGCGCACCCCCGGATTATAAAAATCCATGATCGGCCGCATTCCCCGAATTCTTGGCATGACAAAGCCAACAACCTTACCACTACCATCTACAGCTTCTAACAACTCCTGTGGCCAAGCAATAGAAATATGTCCTAAACTAGCCGTAGGATTAACAGGAGGATTAGCAAGCATCGCCCGTAGTTTTTTGGCATAGCTAGTAGTGGGTTTATGATAGATTTTTGCTACCAAATGTTCATCCGATGGCACTGCATAGATACAAGCTTCACCACCATGTCCCACACTGACACAGAAGTTGAGAATTTCTGGATTGGGAAGACGACGTAGTACCTGCATGGAAGAATTAAGGTAATGTAAATTAATTGACAGTTAGGGAAAAAAGAAGAAATCAGGAACAGTTAGAACAGCTATGTTCCTTTCTCTTGTGTGTTTTTCCCAGGGCTGCAAAACAGATTTTTGCAACAGGTGTACTGATGAGGATCAATCATGGGTTGCCAAAGGCAGCTAGAACTAAAGTCAAATCATCATCTGTACGTTGGGTAATCTTCTGGGAGCTTAAAAACCTCTGTAGATGTTCTTTTGCTAATATTCTATCCTCAGCATTAGCAACAAACTCAAACAAAGGCAAAAAGAACGGTTTGTGAGGTTCACCTACCATCATATTCAAAGCCAACATTTGTAGTCCATCGGTGAGAACACCAACATTAACAATGTCTTCTCGCCATAATTTAATTTGGGCAGTCTCTACAGCACCAGGAGATGTTAAAAAAGTTGTTTCGTTGATATATTCACCACTACTAGGAGTAGTTAATGCCATCAAGTGTCCCATACTATTCTTACCTACAGCTACACCATCTCCAATTTGCGCCACAGCCACAATTTTCGGTGCAGCAATCATCAGAATTAAGGTAGTTGCTAAATCCTGGGGTTGATTTTCACCAGCATCTGCCTCCGTTTCTATCGCTTTGCGGGTTACTAACATGGTATTAGTAAGCAAATAGCGCAAAAAATTATCATTAGCTAGGGCATCATTGGTAATCTCTTGCATTGAAAGATGTTCTATTGCCGTTTCCACAGCAATCATTGATCCCACCTTTCCTAGTTTAGCAGAACCTGCCCCATCCGCTGCTGCTATCACCAGCACATTATTTGCTAATACCTGCCAATGGTGAGCATCCTGACAAAGTTGCTGGTTTTTGACGTGGCTAGTTCCACAGACAGAGGCTGCTACTATACGCCATTGAGAAATCTGTTCTGATGTATTCATATAATTTGTTTTCCACAGCTAGTTCAATTTGAACATTAAGCTGTTATGTTAACTAAACGGTTCCCCAACCAATGGGCGGTAGTGCAACCTGTTCATCTACTTTAGAATGAGATACTGCTGACATACTCGCAGACAGCCAAACAAACATCTCAATAAAGTTTAAACCCTTTAGTTTGAGGGGACTACGCACAGCAATTTGGCTTAATCTGTCCATATTGGCATTCTCTACCCCTACAGTAAAGAAAGCCACCCGCTTGTTATATTCGTCTCCTTGCAGTCTTTGGGATGCTTGTTCAACAACATGATCTAATTCTCCTTGAGGTTCACCATCGGTAATCATAAACACCCAAGGACGGTAGTAAGCAATGCCATTGGTTCTATATTGGGATTTACGCTCCTGAATAATATCTAAAGCTTTATGAATACCTGATCCCATGATCGTTAACCCTTGGGCGGTAAGAATAGGGGGGTTAAACTGATCCGCGGTAACAAAATCCTGCACGATATTGACCGTACTATCAAAAGTAACAATCGCTACTTCTACCCTTCTAGCCGCTAAGGAATTTTTTACTAGTTCATCCTTTAAACTTAGCAAGCCTTGATTTAAAGCTTCGATTCGTTCCCCTTGCATAGAGCCAGATGTATCTAGCAATAGCACGCATGGACAACGGGGTTCGGGATTCTCCGCAAATTCTACAACTTGATCCAGATTAAATGTATCAATCATAACGTTTTGTGTTATGTTATAGTCCAAAGCTTTATTTTCCTTTTTCTCAAAGTATATAGTTTCTGATGCTAGTATAGTCAAGATGTTAGTTTGAGCTACTTATATCAAGTATCTCAACCACTCGTCATTACTGCTAAGTTAGTAGTAAATTGTGATGATGTTTAATCTGGGTTGTTGTAGCCTGTCTACCATAGTCTCAATTCCAGTTAACATCAGAGAATTCAGGAGTCACTGTGTTAGGAGTCAGAATGTTTAATCAAAAAAACACAAAAGTTGACTGCTAAATGTTGATGGCTGAATGCTTACTAATCAATATATACATTTACCCCCATAAATTTTTAAAGATTCTATGAGGGATTTTCTCTGTCTTAATTGCCATAAATTCATCATTGTTAAATCCACAAAAAGGAGGAATATCAATATAAAATTTGATGAGTTTAAATTCCTGGGAAAATCTCACCATCATCACTGGAATAAAGAGGATACCCTTAATTGCGATCAAATAACCACAAAATCTGCATAACTGTCCGTTTTCATCCAGACAAATGCTGAAAAATCACCATAGAAAAACACATAAATTGTTACCTTTCCATCCGATGATTTTGAGAAGATTTTTGTCCTCGATATTCATAATTCCATAACAGGTGATGATGACCATCTTGCAGCCTGATATTTAATCTTTTTCAAAACTATATTGATGTATCCGCACAAAAAATTGTAAAAATTATGAAGAATATTGGCACGTTTACTCACCTATCACCCCAAGGTTTATTAAGACAATTAAGTAATTGTTATGAAACCACCTGTTTACAAGCATTTAGTAGCTCTGTATCCTGGCTGATATATATTGAACAAGGAAAAATCATTTATGCGACTCATTCAGTAGAACCCTTTGATAGATTAGAACGACAGATGCGTCGTCTTCATCAACAAATCCCCCTAGTAGATAATGAAGTGCGTGTGCAAATGCGCTTGATGTTTGATAATGAAGAACATCAAAATTTACCTAGTCAACTTCCTGAATATGAAGCGATTAATTGGCTAATTAGTCAAAAACATATTCTTCCAACTCAAGCAACCTTACTGATTCAAGAATTAGTTAAAGAAGTCCTGGAATCTTTTCTGCTCATCAAAACTGGCAATTATGAATTAACAGAAAGCCTGAATGATATTACCAAAATTTGTAAATTGGATATTAATTCTATCATAGAACAATGCCAAAATCAGTTACAAAATTGGCGATATCTGGGCAGATATATATCTTCTCCCTATCAGCGCCCATATTTATTAGTTAGTAGCAAATTTTATGATAAAAGATTACCACCACTACCTATTGATCTCACAAATTGGATGAAGGGGTTTAGTTTACGTCATCTAGCGATTATTCTCAATCAGGATGAATTGCAACTAGCTCTGAATTTATACCCCTATATTGTTAAAGGTTCAATAGTCTTACATGAACCTGATCCCCCATTTGATAAGTTACCAAAAACTTATCCCCATTCTTTCCTATTTACTGAAGATAGAAAAGAGTTATTAATTGAGAATAAATTATTTATTCCCCAACCTACTCCGATTATTTCTCCAGGAAATGCCGTAGTGCAACAGTTAGTACCTGATATTGCTGATGCACCTGAAGCAGATGAAGATGTCCAATTAGCACCAGTTGAAGGGGAAAAAATCACGGTCAATACGACTATTAAACAAAAAAACTACAAAATTATTTCTGTAGATGACAGTCCCACTATTCTCAAGGAAATTAGTCGCTATTTGCAAGATGAAAATTTTACTTTAGTGACTATTAATGAACCTGTCAAAGCAGTTATGTCAATTATTCGACATAAGCCTGATTTGATTTTACTTGATTTGAATATGGCAGGAATTGACGGTTATGAACTATGTCGCATTATCCGCAATAATTCCATGTTTAAAAATATTCCCATTATTTTTGTGACGAGCAACAAGGGAATTATAGATAAAGTTAAAGCAAGATTTGTTGGTGCTTCAGGTTATTTAACTAAGCCTTTTACCCGTGCTGAATTGCTAAAAATGATTTTCATGCACCTGGCATAATTGTAGAGACGTTCCGGTGGAACGTCTCTCCGGTGGAAGCAGGAATAGGATTGTTGGGTGTCTTGGTGGTACAATAGAATTAGTAGAACATGGTATTAATAGTTTTTTAATGATTAAAATCATTAAAGGATATCTATAACGCATATCCTTTAATATCAATAAATCCTAAGTACCAAAACTACGCCCCTACAGATTCCTTAGCTGCATACAACACCTCAGCCGAGATATCTTTAAATCCACGCTCACGGGCAAACTTTTCCGTATTTCGCTTCACTTTTCCGCGCACAAAACCAGGAATTTTATTCAATTCTGCTTGTCCATCTTTTGTCCAATTCAAACCAGATTCTGCGGAAATTCCTTTGGTAATTACTTCCTTTGTATCGTGTCCACCAAAGATTTCTAAAAGGTGATCTTCCATTCCCAAAGTGAAGGAATTGTAGATTAAATCTGTGATTTGATTTGTGCCTTCATAACCCATAAATGGTTTGTAACCAATGGGGAAATTCTGCACGTGAATTGGTGCTGCAATCACACCGCAAGGAATATTCAAACGTTTACCAACGTGACGTTCCATCTGTGTACCAAATATAGCAGCAGGTTCAACGCGAGCGATCGCATCCCCAATTTCACCATGATCATCTGTAATTAATACTTCATCGCAATATTCGCTCACCTGTTCTCTAAACCAGTCAGCATCATACTTGCAATAAGTACCAGCCCAAACCACATGAATCCCCATTTCCCGCGCGAGAATCTTCGTTAAAGCTGCCGCATGGGTATTATCACCAAAAACTACCGCTTTCTTCCCAGTCAAGTTCTGACAGTCAATAGAACGGGAGAACCAAGCCGCTTGGGATACGTGCAGAGTTTGTTCGTTGATAAAATCTTCATAATTAACCTCAGCACCTTCCATAGTGAGCGAAGTCGAAATATGGGCGTTAATTACCTGCTGAATTTTACGGATACATCTAGCAGTTTCTACAACACCCATCGGCGTAATATCTACGTAAGGTGTCCCGAACTGTTCTTCTAAATATTTAGCTGTTGTTAACCCCAGTTCCCGATAAGGAATTAAGTTAAACCAAGCTTGAGGCATAGTTTTTAATTCGTGAACAGACGCACCTTCAGGAATAACAGTATTTACCTGAATTCCTAAATCAGTCATTAACCGCTTCAGTTCGGTGACATCGTGGTTATTATGGAAACCTAGAGTAGAAACGCCGATAATGTTAACTGAGGGTTTCGCCGTTTTCTCTGTTGGTAATTCCCCTTTTTTGCGGGCTTTCTCAATATAATATTGAACGATCTGTTGTAAAGTGCGGTCAGCAGCCTGTAATTCATTGTAGCGATAATGGTTCACGTCCGCCAGCATTACGTCGCCTTTTGCTTCCAACTGCGACCTTTCGACAAAATTGTGTAAGTCCTCTTGCAAAATGCTGGAGGTGCAGGTGGGAGTTAAAACGATTAAATCTGGGTGTTCTTCCGCGTCCTTGCGGGTGATGTTGTCTACCACCTTTTCTTGAGAACCTCGCGCTAAAACGTTTCTGTCAACGACGCTGGTTGTAACTGGGGTAAAGTTTCGCTCCCGCGATAGCATGGAACGCATAACGTTGAAGTAGTCATCACCGAGGGGCGCGTGCATGATGGCATGAACGTTTTTAAAGGAACTCGCAATCCGCAAAGTCCCAATGTGGGCGGGTCCAGAATACATCCAGTAAGCCAATTTCATCCTGTGTTCTCCCTTGAAGTTAAATAACTATAAGTGAAGTGCTTGATTATTGAATCGTTTCTGATTTTCTCAAACCTAACCGCTATGAACAAATAAGGTTTGTTGCGAGGTTATTTGACATCTGAGAGATTAAAACCTAGTGGCTGACTGGGTTATAGCTGATTATTTAAACAATATTTATGTTGTTTAAGTAAATAAATCTTAATGATTTGCAAAATATTTGGATCAGAATTTCCCAAACTATTTTACCGGGTTTTGTATCATCCCAGAAATCTCTCTCCGTTAAAATGAATTAAATGATCTGGTTAATCTGCTACCCAGGGGAATCTTAACAAAATATCATTTTAGTGCATAAAGATGGAAAAATATCTAATTTCATTCAAAATCTGATTAATTCCTTGATTAATATAGCTGTACACAGAGTAGTTAGGACATCAGTTAATCATGAAACTCTTACTACAAGAGGGTTTTACTTCTGACTCCTGACTTCTGACTCCTGACTACTGCTATATCCTAAAGATTTAATAAATTTCGAGAAATTATTTATTTTTGATGATGGATTTATTTTGTTGAATTCTATATCTTAATATCCATATTTTTGTTACTAGTTTTTAGCTTTTTTCTTTGTTTAATAATTGCTGCTATTGTACCACATAACAGATAGAGGTGCTGTATTATCAAAGTCCTTCCCTCAAACCCATTGCAATTTTACTGTGTTTTTCTATTTGTCCCATCACCTGTTTTGCACGCTTGATTACCACCGCAGGTAAACCTGCTAATCTTCCCGCTTCTATCCCATAGGATTTATCAGCACCACCGGGTTGAACTTGATGTAAAAAGATAATTTGATCAGGTAATTCTTTCACAGTAACTTGATAATTTGCCACATTCGGAACAATACTAGCCAATTCATTCAACTCATGATAGTGAGTAGCGAAAATAGTTCTAGCTTTAATTTCCACTGCTAAATATTCTGCCACAGCCCAAGCAATGGAAAGACCATCAAAAGTTGCAGTTCCCCGACCAATTTCATCTAATAAAACTAAAGATTTTGAAGTTGCATGATTGAGAATATTTGCAGTTTCATTCATTTCCACCATAAACGTAGATTGACCAGTGGCTAAATCATCAACAGCACCAACACGGGTAAAAATGCGATCGCATACCGCCAACCTAGCAGACCGCACTGGCACAAAACTGCCCACCTGCGCCATCAACTGAATTAAACCCACCTGTCTTAAATAACAACTCTTCCCACTCGCATTTGGACCCGTCAAAATCACCAAATCAGGAGAAGATGTACTCTTCTTCCCCTCTTCCTCTGCGTCCTCTGTGCCTCTGTGGTTCGTTTCCCTACTACCTAACCAAGTCGAATTAGGAACAAAAAACCCCGCAGGTAAAGACTGTTCTACCACCGGGTGACGACCATCAATCACATTAATCTCCCGTCCTGCAACTATTTCCGGACGACAGTAACCTTGATGTACAGCCAATTCCGCCAAACCGCATAATACATCGGCAGCAGCCACCGCACGGGCAATATTACGAATAATTTCAGCGTGAGAACCCACTTCATCCCGTAATGCGTCAAAAATCTCATATTCTAACTGATTTAAATCATCTCGCGCTGTGAGAATACGTGCTTCTCGTTCTTTCAAATCAGGAGTAATGTAACGTTCCTCATTTGTGAGGGTTTGTTTGCGAATGTAATTATCGGGAACTTGGTCAGATTTACTGCGGGAAATACTGATGTAATAGCCAAAGGTCTTATTAAATCCTACTTTCAATGTCGGGATTCCCGTTCTTGCTCTTTCATCAACTTCTAAGTTTGCAATCCATTGTTGATCTGCTTCTACTGTAGCTTTTCTTTCATCCAAGAGGGGATTGATCCCCGGACGAATTAAACCGCCTTCTTTTAAATGGATTGGTGGTGATTCTACGATGTGAGCGTGTAGCTTTTCTGCTATTTCTTCTAGAATCGGTGGGACTTTTTGCAAAGCTTTTAAGAAAGGGGATTTTGCGTCTTCCACTAAGGAAGAAATTTGAGGTAAACGGGAGAAAGAATCAGCTAAGGCGACCAAATCCCGTGCATTTGCTCTACCAGAAGCGGCTCTGACGGTTAAACGTTCTAAATCGTAAATTTGCCGTAATAACTGCCGTATATCTTGACGTAAAGGCGTATTTTGTACTAATTCTTGAATGGTATCTTGCCGTGATTTAATGCCTTTAAGATCAAGTAGCGGTTGTAACAACCATCTTCTTAATGCTCGGCTACCCATAGCCGTATTTGTTCTATCTAAAGCCCACAATAGAGAACCGTGAAATGTGCCATCCCGGACGGTTTGGGTAATTTCCAGGTTACGACGGGTTTGATGATCTACGATTAAATAATCGGTTAAGGTATAGGTGCGTAACAATTGCAGAGATACAGGATTAGCCTTTTGTGTATCTTCAATGTATTCTAAAAGACCACCTGCGGCGCGAACTGCCAGGGGTAGATGTTCGCAACCGATACCTTCAAGCGATCGCAGTTTGAATTTCTGTAATAATTTACTTCTAGCTTCGGCTTGGGAAAAAGGAACTTGCGATCGCAAACTATAACAAAATGTAGGTGGTAAACATTGGGGCAAAGATGGGGAAGTTTCCCCAGGACGCAGTAAACTACCTAAATCGGGGGCGTTGGTGGGAAACAAAACTTCTGATGGTTGCAATCGCATTAACTCTTGAGTAAGGTGTTCTAAATCACTTCCTTGAGTTGTGAGAAATTCCCCAGTTGATACATCTGAATAAGCTAATCCCCAATGGTTTACAGCAATTACCACAGCCGCTATGTAGTTATTACGACTGGCTTTGAGCATTCCTTCTTCTAACAAAGTTCCAGGTGTGAGAATGCGCGTTACTTCTCGCTTAACTAAACCAATAGCGTCAGCAGAGTCTTCTACTTGGTCGCAAATTACCACAGCATAACCTTTTTCCACCAGCATAGTTGTGTAACGTTCCCAAGCGTGATGAGGTACACCAGTCATGGCAACGCGACCAACTTCACCACCATGTTTACTTGTTAAAACTAATTCTAATTCTCTGGAGACAGTTACAGCGTCTTGGAAAAAAGTTTCAAAAAAATCACCTACTCTGTATAGCAGCAAGGCATGAGGATATTTATCCTTCATTTCTACATAGTGCTGATACATTTTACTCAGCTTGCTGCGGTTTTCTACCAGATTTGTATCGGTAAGTGGTGTATTTGGTTGCTGGGGTTCTGGTGTGGAAGTGGTCATGGTAGATGCTGAGAATTTATGGCACAGTTTAGGCACTATCCTTGATGATAGCGTGATGTGGGGTCTTGGGAGCGATCGCTTAAAGTTTATTTATTTTTTGTCGGGGTTACTGGTTGATACAGCCATTTTTGCTATTAGAGTGGTAAAAAGGCGATCGTCATAAGGTGATGCTTGACGAACTTTAGTTACATCTAGCAATTCTAAAAGCTTAGAGGCGTGATGAATTTTATGATACTCTTTTTTAGTAGTTCCACCACTCGCAATTTTGAGAATACGTTCTAAATTATCTTTTGCAATAGTTTCTACATTAGCAGTTTTGGGACTACCACTTTCTTTAAAACCTTGTCCATAAAATTTTTTCAGAGTTTCAATATCCGCAATAAACCAAGCTTCCATTGTTTGTACCATCAAATGGCAATTATCATCATCAACTCCTTCTGGGTTATCCCAATTATCCCTTCGTAACACAAGATTGCAATAACTTACCACTTGCATTAGTTCCAATCAGCACAGTTAAAGGGTCAAGTGGAAGTTCTGTATAACGGAAACTTTTACAATTTTCCAGAATGAGTTTTTTCAGAATAATTAACAGCAAATATATTTTGTTTACTTAATACTCATAGCATTTCTTGATGAGGCTGCGTCGAATTTTTGGCTTTTCTATTTTCCTCCTCTGTGTCCTCTGTGTCTCTGTGGTTCGTTTTTCCTTAAATTATCCGTAATTAGTTGTAAATTTTTGTATTCTGCAACAGTAGTGATTGCTTATACAGTCATTAAATTTTTAGTGCGGGCAGCTTGCCCGCTAAATTTGTACCTCATATCTTCGGTAACTGCTGTATATTTTATCTAGAATTGAGCAGCAACATATAGGCCAATTTTTGCAAATCTAGATGAGAATGTTCTATATCTGCTGCTAATTTAGCTAATTCATCAACTTGATGCAAGAGAATATTCATGATGGTTTTTCGCAATTCTAAAGCAGCTTGAATTTCTGGATATTGCCAGGGTAAAGATGTTAGTTCAACTATTTCTTTCCAGGATGCAAATGATTGACGATACTATTTGTATATATTTATTAAGAGACGTGCCGCCGGAACGTCTCTACTAATATTGTTATTTAGATCCAAGAATTAAACCACATCCGCATTCGATAATCATGGAGAGATAGTGGTAAACCGAGATAAATAGGCATCCAAAATACAAAAGCAGCAATGATGATAAAGGTGATGGTAACACCAACTGCACGAATTGGACGCTGATAACTCAGCAAACATTGATCAACAAACCAAGCAATGGCTATAAATGTAAAGATAACGGCACACATATAATGATAGATGAATACACATCTTGTTACCTTTACCCAAGGGAGTAAATTGGCGGCATAATTGATAACTAAAAATAAACTAATCCAGGTATCAAGGGTGATATTTCTGGGAATAAATAGTCGTTTTCTTGTGATTGATGGCATGATTATTTGGTTGATAAGCATACCCATTAAAAATATCATGGCTGCTAAACCAAACCACCATAAAAAGGGGTTTCCTATGGCATGAACATCATAAACTATCTTAGCAGCATTACTAGGTAAGGGTGGTCCAAATACAGGTAAAACTTCCTGAATACTTTGGGTAGTTTCGTAATAATAAGCCATGGGACGAGTTAACAATGGCCATTTATACCAAGCTGCGCAATAGGGATGAATGCTAGGACTATTTCCACCTAATTTGAGATGAAATTGCAAAATTTGTTGATGAACTTCAATAAATCCATATCTTTTATCTAATTGGAGATGGGGAATCCAAATTAGACTATACACAACTGCGGGAATAATGCCTAAATAGGAACACATTTGCCAAATATTTAGTTGTGTAAGATTTTGTAATGGTGTGGTTATGGTTGCACCTTGGAATGTGATATCTAAAGATTGCAACCATTTAATTATCCAAGTGGCGATCCATAAAGCATAAACAGCACTTAAAAACGATAAACCATTCCATTTAGTGGCAACGGAAGCACCAAAACAGATTCCAGATAGAATTAACCAAAACCAGCGTTTTTGTTTTTCTAATGCTAATAATAATAACCATTGTCCAAGGAGTCCAAAAATTACTATATATACATTACTTAAAGCATAACGAGATTCTACTAAAAATAAGCCATCATAAGCTGTAAAAACTCCTGCTAATAAGGCAAAACGATGACGATAACTCAATTGATAAGTTAATAAAGTGACGATGACGGGAATTAGTGAACCAGTGAGGGCATTAACCCAGCGATAATTCCAAGGTGATAATAAAGAACCTGTGAGACTATTGACGTTATCTTTAGCAATGGGAATAAATTTACTCAGCCAAATTCCTAAACCAATCAGATATTGACTCAGGGGCGGATGGGCATTAAAAAATGGTGTATGGGTGAGATAGTTATTACCAAATTTAGCAAAATAAACTTCATCAAATACTAAAGTATTAAATTTATTTAATTGCCAAAAACGCAAGAACAGTGAGACGAGAAATATTCCCAATATCCCTAAACGAAATGAATTTTTGTCCATGTTTGATTTTTGATGAAAATAAATTAATTTTGCTTGTGATCCTTAAACTACTGATTGATTAAGTTTGATTTTCTGTGAAACAGTAATAGTTCAATGCCATAATATTTAGTAGTCCTACCTAAAAATTCCATGTCTAGTCTTTGCGTGACACGAATAGAAGCATAATTTTCTGGTTTGACTACAGCATAAATAACTGGGATATTGAGAATATTAAAGCCATAGTCCAGCATAGCGCGTCCTGCTTCAGTAGCATATCCTTTTCCCCATGCAAATTTGCCTAAGTGCCAACCGATTTCTAAATCTTCTGTCAACATTCGATTTTCATCCGGTAGTTGGGAAAGTATGATTATCCCGACAATTTTTGTGGTATCTTTTTCGATAATTGCCCAAGTTCCAGAACTATTTTTTCGGATTTGCGATCGCTCTAAACTATCCATTAAACGCTGACGTTGTACCTCAACACTGGGAGGACGTGCGGCATTTCCTAAAAAATAGATGACTTCAGGATCATTGTAAATTTCAAATACTTGTTCCGCATCTTGATCAGGTATCCAACTGCGAATAATTAAGCGTTCGGTTTCTAAAAGAGTCCTCATTTTACTTTGATTAATGTTAACAACCGTTTAATAGGATGTTTGAAAAGTGGTAAACTCTAATTTTCATCACGTTTTTACCCCCCTTCATGCCCTGCTTATCAAGGGGGGAAATTGTGAAAATCTAGTTCCCTCTCCTTATTAAGGGGAGGGTTAGGGTGGGGTAGAAAATATTTGAATCAACCATAACTTTTCACACACCCTCTAAGAATAGCTGTTTGCTGTTCCCTCTTCCCTGAATTCTTACGTAATTATAAAACATCAGAACTCAAGTTTTTCACTGTTAATTTACAAATAATTTTGATCAAACGTTACAGAAATGAAGAATAATAGGTGTAGTTCAACTACAAAGATACATCTCCTATGTCACAACTAGAACGATACCTGAAAATGGCAGAAGACGAACTTACGGAGTATAGCACCGATGGCCGCAAAATCGAAAAACTCCGCCGTAAAATTAGCCTATCCCTATCATTAGCAGAACAAAGGGAACTAAAAACCGCATTATTAGCTACAATACCAAACAGTAAAATTGCTGAAATTGTGGAGGGGCAAAGACAAGTGGTGGCCTTACCCTTTTGGGGTATAGCTGGTTTGGGTTTATTATTTGGTATTTCCCTCAATCAACCCATCTGCTTATTAGCAGCTATAGCGGGAACTGCCACAGCTTTTAAAATTCAAAAATGGGGTTGGGAATTAGAGGCAAATCGTCTACTATTACGGACATTAGAAGATATTGAAAACCGTATTTCCCAACCAAAGTAAGAAAAGAACATTAATTAAGGACTAAAAATTTATGAGCAAGTATGATTATATTTTCAAATCCTCAGCACTAATAGTAGAATCATTGAATGCAGAAGAATCTGTAGCTGCAATTGCCGTGATTACAGCAATTATTGATGAAGGAATAGAAGATTTAGATGTAGAGATATTAGCCGATATTCTCTGGGAATTTGCTCTTTTTGAGCAATATGCAGAAG